>ENA-OOQP01000111-OOQP01000111.1-human-gut-metagenome-genome-assembly--contig:-NODE-111-length-42758-cov-4.554692_pt1 | contig 42758 bp, 49 predicted proteins | sample MGYA00241266_ERZ501171 | MGnify/ENA primary metagenome ERZ501171 (study PRJEB25962, sample SAMEA2042501) | human gut metagenome | biome: human gut; feature: human-associated habitat; material: faeces...
TGTCCCCATGCCTTCATGTCTGAAGAAAGCCCCCGTGAGGAAATCTTTCCGTATTTTCCCATTGCCAAAATCCCGGTTTTCCCTGTCTCCTTGACGTACGCCTTGGCTTCTTTCCGCAATTGGTTCTGGAAGAAAAAGCGGCGGTACTTGTTTCCTTTGCCTTTTAACGTCACCTCGCCGGAGATGATTTCCTCCCATGTGAACTGCATGAATTCTGACAGGCGTGCCCCGGTTGTCCCTAGCACCTTGATGAAGAAATAATAATCCTTGTTTTTCTTTGTTTTGAGATATTCCAATAGGCGGTTGTATTCTTCTTCCGTAGGTATGTTGTTGGTTTCCAGTTTGCGTTGCTGTTTCGGGCGTTTCAGTTCAAAAGGTTTCTTTTTCCATTTTGAGAATTTTTCAAGGGCTAAAATCCTCAGCCTGATTGTCTGCGGTGAAAGGGCTTGCTCTTCAAGCGTACTTACATACATCTTGGCATTAGACATGTTCACCTCATTTGCGTACTCAAAAAATTTTTTCAGGGAATAATAATACATGTTGATCGTATTGGGCGAATAATCGAAATTTTCGTCAATCCATGCCATGAACCCATTTAATTGTTCTTTGTTTTTATCCGAGACAACACTGAGTTTCTCCAATGTTTTCACTTTTGACTTTTTCTTCCTATTGTAACCCTTTCCGCAAAAATTGAGGAAATCACATATTGCCGTCCCACATGAGTAATCATTGGACATTTCAAGGGAATGTTCCCGTTTAAATGCCATAAAGCCACGCCTATCTACACTGCTTGCACTTTCAAGGAAACCTAATACATGCTTTGCGTAGCGTGCCTTAGTAGCGTAGAAACGGTCTGTCTCATTTAAATAGTACATGTAATCGATAAACAACTGTTGCCTTATTCCATCCATTTTCATTTATATTATTGTCGTTTGTTCGTATTGCTTGTTAGTGGAATTATACATATAGTCCAAATAGTTATTAAAAATATTCTGTTTGTCCATATAATTAAATTACTTAAATTGTTTTAGGGTCCTCTATATATATACTAAAATCTTCCGCAGCAATTTGCTTTAATGTTTCTATATGCTCAACGAGTTCTGCATTACTTAGTTCCGCAACCGACTTTATCCGTGTATTGTACTTACCTGTATCTAAGTCTGCATTTTGTTCGTACATGATAGGGGACATTTCACGCAATCTTTTCTCCGTTTGTTCATCGGTTAAACGCTCGCCATTTTCCCAAAACGCCGACTTAAAAGAAGGGACTACACAATTAAAATAATACCCCTTTAAGGCGGCGGAGCTGCCTTTTGATGCTATGTGGAAATTTGCAATAACTCTGCACCCCTTATGTAAGGCAAAGAAACTGTTTATTTCATCCATATACATTAAAAGACGGCCTTTATTATTTATTGTCCCCGTCAGACTGAAACTCTTTTTTTTCATTCTCTAAAAGTATTTTCATCGCTTTATTAAATGCCTCTCCGCCTACACTAAGAATAAATGTTCGGACTGTTTTAGGGTAGTTTGAAGTTTTATTCATAGTCTGTTCGTAGACCTCTATAAATTTTGTCTTATTCCAAACGCCATCATTTTTGAGCCTATCAATAGGACGCGAACGTAACCGGCCACCTTTAAACCCTATCGCGTCTTTCCTGATATAGTCCAATTCAGATAATAAACGTCCTAATTCATTCTTAAATACAACGGTTTGGAGTACATCGCTTATCGTCATTTCTTTTACTTTCATCTTATTTTCAATTCATTATTCATTTTCCGTATATTCTTCTATTATTAACTCATCCTGTCCGCGTTTAACCTCTTCGATGAATCCCTGGAACCCGTTCTCCTTTGCGATATTTATAATAGCCTGTAATCTGTTTTGCCCCAAACTTTCACCGCGTGCAATCCGGAATACCTTAACCGTTGGGTTACTTGCTATAATCAATTTGGCTGCTACTTCCATTATTTGACTATCTGACACCTTACCGGCAATAAATGGCACGCCGTTTAACTCTAAACCTTCGTTAGTAAATGATAGGCCGGAAATAGGAAGTTTAGAATCTGATATTAAATTCTCTCGTTCTGAAGCTAATTTCTCTAATCTCTTTTCCATTGCATCAACATCCTTCGCAACGGAATCGCGTAGCCTTACCTTCTCTTTGTATTCGGATACAATACGACACTTTTTATTATATTCTTCTGCCGCCTTTAGACGTTCTGCGGTATCCAATTTTTCGGGATTGTCTTTTTCGTATTCTTCTAACCATTTATCAGCATTCGCCTTACGTCTTTCTAAATCGACCCTTTCTTCCTCTATACTTTTTAACTGATTCGCTTTGTCGGTTTCTACTTGTTTAGAATCCTCTGTTAACATGTCTTGCGCTTCCTTATACGCTTTCTCTGCTAAAGCCAATTTTTCTTCATACGCTTTACGAGCTTCTATTAAACGAGATTTTATATTTCCTATCTTGTTTAAATAATCCTCATCTACTTGCTTTATCCGTTCGGGGATAGCCGATAATTGTATTATACGCTGCTCACGACTGGCGCGTACTGTCTTAGCCTTTTCTATTAATTGCGCAGCGACTTGTTGCTCCTGCATCAATTTGGTTATATCTTTCGGAACTGTGAATTTTTCCACATCGCCGGACGATAAATTATTTTCGGCCTCTGCACATAACACATTATATTGCTTTAATTCACGATTTGAAAACAAACGTTTGTCTTTCAAATCTATTACCTCGGAATCAATTTCGGCTATTCTTTTACGCACTTTTTCCGGTAATAAGGACTTAACAACTTCTATTTGTTTCCGTCTTCCTTCTGCCGTTTCTGACCATCTCGAAAACTCTACTGCATCAAAATCGGTATAACCGAATATTTTCTGTAACATGCTTACATTATCAGAACGCCTGCCACTACTCTTTTGAGTTATTGAAAGCGTTCCGCGTGGATTAGATTTAGTATAACGTAATTCAACCTTATACTCCTCGCCATCATCTCCGATAACCATTCGCGCAAAACCTTTATTTTCGCCATTCTTTAATACGGCATCTCGCGCTCCAGTAAGCAAAGCTCCAATCGCTTTTAAAACAGTACTTTTGCCTAACTCATTATCTCCGGTAATAAAATAGACATTACCTTCAAAATCGGCGTTAAACTTGCTAATAACTTGAAAATTTACAAGTTCTAATCTTTTAATTATCATACTCTCTTTTTTGTTTTAATACTAAGAATCCGCTTAGACGGTTGTTGAACTTTCAATAATGCAAAGATATAATTTATATTTTAAATGCGCAAACTTTTTTTTTAGAAATTAAGATGTAATTAAAATAACTCCTTTTGCACTTTTTCCGGAATATTTTCTAAAACCCAATTTAATTTATTCTGTAACATATACCGGCCAAAGTGCATAATCAAAACGGCATCAGCATTCCACAAAGTAGGCGTTATATTCGGATATAATCTACAGGCTATTTCTTTATATCTCCGTTTCCGGTCTGCTTTTTCTTCATGAAACCCTTTTTTAATGATTCTAATTTTTAATTCACTTTGCCATTTTATCGGATGCACCATAACAAAAGGGATTCCGCACAATTCTATTAATATTTTTAGTTTCTCGTATTGTGCTAACATCTTTTGTATCCTATATAGTTTTCCCAAATTCAAACTATCTTCCGTTTGTTGTACGACATCGTCCGGCCTAACGTTTAATTTTTCAAGAAATATAATAGGGCAGCAAATACTCTTTATATAGCGCAAATAATCCGTCAAATCTGACAACTCTTTAGGCATCTTTAAAACATCAACCTTTTGCCCATAAACACGATACACCGCGATTCCACCATTAGCTCCGGGGTCTATCCCTATAATACAATCCACTTTCATACGTTTATATATTTATCTATCTGTATTTCATTCTTTACCATATAATCGAAGGCCTTCTTTATAGCTTTCAAACGGGCTATATTATGCGCTATCACCTTCAAATCATCAGCATTTAAGCCTTTCTTCTGTACGTTCAACGCGGTATATTTATTAATCAGACCAATAGAAACACGCCGCATATATTCATGATAGGCAGAAATTTCTTCCTTTTCCGTAACCTTAACGCCATCAGCAAAACCGCAACGATGCAACCAATCAAAACAAAGTCTTTCGCCAACTAATGACATTCTTAGACGACCAGTGTATTTATATTCCAAGAAATAAGCCCTATTCTTGTTTCGTGTAATCTGAATTTCTTTAATTGGGTCTATGATTGGAATTTCTTTTCGTTTTGCAATCTTATAAATCCTCTCAAAAGTTACATTTTGTCTTTTTATAAATGCGTTCAATACTTTGCCGAAATAATTCGCGTTAAATTGTTGATAGTGTCCACTATCCGCATTACCGGAACTGTTTCGCGGCAGATAATCATTCAACTCCCCAACGGATAAAAGTTCAAACGCAGTCATAACGTCAGATAGTGTAAGATATGAGTAATACTTCACGAGCATGGATAAAATGCGCGACTGTATATATTGCCAATCTGTTTCACTTTTTGGTATTACATACCCTACATCAATAGCAATCAACTTAAATATACGCGAAAAATTAGCGACTAAAACTTCCTGCGGCGTGCCTTTTATCTGTCTTTTGGTTGACGCTTTAAATATCTGATAGTCTATATCTGACAAATCTTCCCTTTTTATTTCTTTGAATAGTTCGCGACGCTTTATAATCGCTAAGGGTTGATGCTCTTTATATAATTCTATCTCTTTCATACTTATTCAAAATCTTCATTTAACACACCTAACAAATCGCCGTAAGATAGTCCGCTATTTCCAAGTATCACGCTTTTTTCCTCGCCTGAATCGGAAGTATATTTTATCTGGCCTCGCCTATAATCAGCCCTGATAATGTTTCGTGTTTGCGCTATCCAGTCTTTTTGCATACGTCCTTTGCTCGCGCTCCAATCTTTTACGACGTTGTAATAATACACTAAATCGACTTTCTCAAATTCCGGCGTATTGAAACACTCGCGGAATAATTCAAAATCAAAGAAACGGCTTTTTTCAAAAAGACATTTATTCTTTTCCGACGTTCCGCGTATTTTTTCTCCTTCCTCTTTTTGTGGTATATCGCCAACGAAAGCAAAAAAGCCATTTTTTGCGTTATTTGATTTATTGTTATTATAGTCATTGTTACTAATAGTATTCTTATATAAGGCGCGGACCGTTTTCGGTCCACTTTCAGACCGTTTCCGGTCTAAATCCTGACCGTTTTCGGGTTCTTCAGACCGTTTCCGGTCTAAATCCTGACCGTTTTCGGGTTCTAATTTCCCATAGAGCCTGCATTTATCCGTAAATGCAATAACCTTTTTATTTCCTAACTTGCTAAGAATGAAATACCCCTTATCCGCAAGGGCTTTTAGGTTTTTCTGAACGCGTTTAGCACATCCAAATACTAAAGGGAAATCTTCTGATACTTTTTTCTCCGAATACCAGTAATATATAACACCATCAATACAATAACTATTGCACCAACGAGGGAAAGTAAATACAACCGCCATACATGCTGCTTCCGTTAATGTCAAATCTTTCCTACATGCAAAATTTTGGTCTATTAATAAGCTATATTCCATATAATAAAAAAAAATGCAGGGCTTTCGGCGTCCACTCCTACTCACCCGCATTTAATATTTTTCATTTAACGCTATAATGTGGACGGTTTATAACGCCTTTTCTTTTGCAAAGATACTATTTTTATTTTATCGTCCAAAAACATCCTTAAACTTTTCATCTAAAAAAGAAAGTATTCGCATCCGTATAGATGGGTCTATACAACAGTCCGTAGAATAAAAACGAGATATTAAAGCCTTACGGGAACCGCAAAAACATCCACAAGTATAAAACGGCTCTATATTGGGATAATTATGTTTATACCATATATGATTGGTCCCGTTTGTTGCTACGTATGTTTTGGTAACTATAAATTTATACTTTATAGGCTCATCCGCATTCGTGTTACCTGCCGCGCTACGTCTCACGCTCCAATCTGAATCCTTTGCCAATTCGGCCAACACGGCACCGGATGTATTCGGGTTACCTGCCGCGCTACGTCTCACGTATACACTCTCATTTCTTAAAGACTCTTTTTTTCCCATATTCATTTATCTATTAATTTAAATGGTTTATATGATTCTTTTATTTTCTGTATATTTTCATCGCTTTCATTTGGAACTATTGAAACAACCGGGTACCGTGAATGGGTATCAGGCTTTTGCGATATACAAAATTGTACATTCATATCCCATATAATCCCCCGAACAAATCCCCTTTCATATAACACGGCATCGAAAATATCGCGTATATTGGGGATAGTTGAGGCTGCTCCCTTTGTTACAAATGTCCAGACTCCTGCGATTCCCTTTATTAAGGGTATTATAAAGGTCATAGTTAGTGTTATATTCCACCCATTATCTCCCCGTCTTGTGCGTCTATTAGGATACTTTTTAGATACATTTTCCATTAAGTTGGGATATTCATTCACATTTAATGCTGTGTATTGCATACCGTCCCAAACATGGAACGTCTCGCCATCGCCATACGCTACACGTGCTCCTGCGTCGTTTCTATATTCATACGATTCATTACATACGTTTTGCGCTTCATCATCCGGAAATATTATTTGTATAGTCTGCGGCCTATCTCCATATACCTTGTGAAATAGCCCTGCATATTTCCCCCTTGCTATAAAGTAATCCACACTTTGCGGCAGTCCTTTATCATTTTTCAAGCCTACACAAATAGACCCTATTCGGGGGAATATAAGTTTATTTGTTTTCGGAATCTGTTTTTTTATTCTCCCACTTACCATATACAACCCTTTCAAATAAAACATAAAAATAAGTCTTACTATATCCGTTATAATCAGTCTTCCGCATCGGGCATATCTGTTTTATATACCATCCATCCTTACAGCTTGGATTAATTTCGTGTATATACTCAAAATATGAAACTTTTGTTTCACGATGCGGCATCAGTGAAAGTATATATCTTATTATCTTTCTCATATCTCTAAATTATCATTCAATAATTTTTTAATCACTTGTTTATTCTCTTTTTCTTTTGATTCTGCGGCCTTTTCTTCTTTTTTGCGTATGGTAGCTCCTTTTTTGGATTTTACCGCCGTGGAAGGCTTTTTTGTGCGTTTATTGGGCTTGTTCTCTTTTTCTTCATCATCTATATTAGAAATATTCTTTTCGGGTGCAATTTCTTTCTTATCTGATTTTTTGCTTTTCACTAAATCAGATAAAGTTAAGGAAGTTATATTTTCATTCAAATTAGAATCTGAATCCAAATCAATAACGCCACTAACGACCGTGAAAACATTGTCTTTCTTTTCGTTTTCAATAGAAGCCAATTCTAATAATGCCGGAATTTTCAAGGCGTTAGGGCTATCTGTTTGATTTTTCAAATTGTAAGTAGGATTTTTGCGCCAATCTTTCGGACTAAAATTATATACTCTTTCTATTGAAGTATCCGGATAATTTTCTTCCCACATTTTTTTATAGAAATGCGCTTGTATTTCGGCTCCCTCATAAAAACCCTTCCGACCGCTTTTAAAGTCTACTATTGCGTTTATCCGTTCATTACTCCCTGGACGTACTAACATAGTACAAACTAAATCAATCATGCCAGCGTAACCGATTGGATGCGCTAAAGCAATCTCCACTGCTAACGGCTTTACATCATAATCCGTTATAAATTGGGCAAACGCTAACACATCTTTTTTAAGTTGGTCTGCATAATAAATAAAGTCGTTAGGAAGGCTTTTATTCTCTATATACGCTTTTAGTTTATCTTTTAAGCCGTCTAAATCATAAACACGGTTTATTAATAGTTCCTCAAACGCAGCGTGCATAAATGTTCCATAGGCTGCGCGTTCGTCTCTATACCTTTCCGCTTCTTCTATACCTTTCTCCGCAATCCAATTAATCAGAAAAGGCGATTTAGGTAATGTTTGTGATAAAATCGTAGTTACAGAAGGATAAAATTTCGGAGTTCCTGTATCATCAAATAGATAATAATACCTTTGCCCGTTGCTATTGAGTTGAAACAGCTTGTATTCCGGCTCTATCAATGCAGTAGAATCGAAAAATAAAGCTTTCATTTCTTCCGCAGTCATACCCGGATAAATTTCAAATACTTCATCTTCATTTTGTTCTAATGAAAACGGCGACTTAATTTCTTTTTCTTTCATGATTATTTTTTATTTAGTTCGTTAACACATGCAATCACAGTAATTATACATGGCAAGGTCAAAAATAATAAAGCTAGATTATAGAAAGACGTACAGATAAAAACAAGCCCAAATAAGCTAAACAGAATCAAAATAGCTTTTAACTGAAACTTATTAGATAAGGCATACTTAACCAATCTTTCTAATACAGATAATATACGTTTTTTCATATCAGTTATTTTTTGTTTTCCGGAAACCCGTCCGGACGGTTGTTGAACTTTCAACAATGCAAAGATATAATTTATATTTTAAACGCGCAAACTTTTTTTTAGAAATATCTATTTCCTTTTTTTCGTATCATAATTAATCGCCTTTCTCCTTAATCCGTTCCAAAACATCCCTATTAGCTTCTAATATTTCATCAAAAGAAGGAATAGGTTGCCAGCATATAACTTTAATATCTCGCCTTGTAAGTTCCTTCCCCGGATAGTATTCCCCATTATATCTAACCCACACGCCATTTTTATATGTAAATATATCTACATACCTACGTGATTCTGCCTCCCTATCATAATATTTATAGTAAAACAAGAAGCCTACTAAAATACGCTGCCCTTCTTCCGGCAAACGTTCTTTTACGCTTATCCACGAAAAATATTTTTTCATCCATTCTGCACCACTGGCAAAAGCCTGTTTATCTAAATTCATAATTCAAACAATTCTTTTTGTACATATACATCGCCGTTTTTCAGTCTCACTTCGCCCAGACATTCTTCCCGAAAGCGTTTTTCCTGCGCATCGAAATATTCTTTGTCTATCTCGGTTCCCCAAAAATCAAAACCCATTTTATAGGCGGCTATTCGGCTGCTCCCGCTACCCAAATGAGTATCTAAAATCCTATTCCCTGGTTTAGCAAATGTTTCTAATAGGAATTTATATAAGGCGACCGGTTTCTGCGTCGGGTGTATCCTCACCTCTTTATTTTTCATATTCTCTTGTCGAAATCCGCTCCATCTAAAAGCAAACAATTTCGCAGATTTATTAAAAGAGGTCCACGCTAATTCACAGTCCGCAAAATCTGTTTTCCCGTTTTTCTTATCCCATACGACCCAGCACGGACTATCATACGGTATTTGTGATATAAAATGATTTGCACCGAATATTATTTGATTCTTTGACACTCTCATTAATTCATCAAATAAATGTTTTTGGGGTTTAGCTCTATCCCATGTTTTAGGCGCGTACTGTTTTGCTTTTGCTCTATTGCCTCGCGAATGGTTTTTTAATCCATCTTCACCTATCCCGTAGGGAGGGTCTATTATTGCTAAATCATAAAAAGCGTTTGGAATATCTTTCATATACTCCATACAGTTTATATTATATACTTCGCTTATCGGCATTTTTATACGAATTTATTTTATATATCATTTTTAGTACCTAATAAATGCTTTGTCTGTTCATTATACGGAATACATTTAATATAACTTCCAGATACGCATCCATACCGAAAAACATCTTCCTTATAATTACTGAAAAAATCGGCTTCCCATTCATCCATATTATTATCTCTTACTAATATCGTCCGCTCCTTTTCGTTGTCCGGCCAAACTGAAAGGCTAGCAAGGGAATCCTCCGGAAAGCACATCGATTTTCCCCGCCATTCCTTAAATATTTGTTTTGTAATATCTCCATAATGCACACTATTAGGGAAATGATACTCTAAAACCTTACGGCAAAAAGCATCTATTTCGCAATCAAAAATATTAATCCATCCTAATAAGGCGGCAGCATAATCAAAACCACCAATTCCAATAAATAAACTCGCATGCGTCATTTATTCAAATCCGAAAAGGAAGTTCGGCGTACAATCGCATTCATGACAAATAATATTAATCCATTCCGGTTTAATTCTTTGCGTCTTTCCTCTGCATAAATTTGACATGTTTACGCGTTGCGTGTTTTCATTCGCGCCACTAAATAACTTTTTCGCGATTTCTTGTTTTAACACTTTCTTTCCGTTAGCCTCTGATTGGGCAATAGCTTCGTTTACTTTCAATCTCATTTCTATAAGTTTTAAAAAATTCTTGGTTTATCATTAATATATAGTCCGCAATTAGGGCACATTTTTTCTACCCATTTAGGCGGCTCTTCATCATCATATAAACTACATTCGTAATCCGTAACCTCCATAAAAGAACCGCATTCGGGGCAGTCTCCATCACCTAATAATGTTAGATTCATTAAGGCCATATAATCACTATATTTTATACGGCTTATTCCCATATCTTTAAACACATCTAATATATCTAATATCAATGTATCTAAATCTATACATTCTCGGAGAGTTTTACCGAAATAAAAAGAATCATTTATTAATATATCCCATTTCGGGCAATAATCAATAATAATACTTGATATTGTTTCCGGCGTTTTACTGGCTCTGCCTGCCAAATGCTTTAAATTCTTATCGTCTTTTACTTTCATTTCTCTCCCTTTCCTTTGACTATGCAAATTTAATATTTAAATATAACATGTGCAATTTTATTTTTAACCACTCGTATAAATATATAATTTTTATATTCATGATAGAGGATATATAATTTAATATAGTATCTTTGTGGCGTCTATAAAATAAAACTCTCTTTTTTCTTGGCTGATAGGTTTTTCTTTGTTGTTTACCTATCAGCCTTTTATTTGCCTTATTCCCATATCTATTAATAACAATAAAAAGTTATTTTAATTCCGCGTCTCAATTTACATACTTGTTTTTCCTCTTTACTCCTGAAGGCACGTGATAATAACTTATTAGCCATCTCACAACCGACAATATTTAATAAACCGTACACGCCTACCAAACAATGATATTTCGTATCGCCTACAATGCCACTAACTTTTATCTTAAAATTGCGGTTAACCTCTCTTGTGGAATAATTTAAGCCGTTATATATGCTTATTAAACTAGTCCCTTCTACAACGTTACACTTCATATCAGTTATTTTTTTGTTTTCCGGAAACCCGTCCGGCCGGTTGTTGTCTAACTTAGAAAGCTTTGGGCTTTATAGCTTCATTTAATCGGATACCGAACCCTCATTAAACCCTTCGGAGATACTGTCCATCTTTCTCCTCTTACGGCTTTCGCCTTATAACCGGTCGTTTTGGATACTCTTAGTCAACCGGTGGGGGCTTTCTTTGTTTGACACTACAAAGATAGTGCATTTATTTTAAACGTGCAAATTTTAGATTAAAAAAAGAGGGATTTTTTTCAAAAAAAAAAATAAGTCATTAAAATAACACTTATTTCAGGCTAATTTTAAATTTAAGCTACTTTCTAATCGAAACAATGTATTTATATACCCCCAACAAGAAAAATGCCTTAGAATTGATTTTTTAAAGCCAAAATAAAAAGAGGGCGGAAAACCGCCCTCCACTAATACCTAAAAATAGATGATGAAAAAACTTCTTAACTATTAACTAAGCACTACAAAGATATATTTATTCCCGGATAGATATAACTTCTACGCCTTTTATTTCTGTATATGGATTTTTAGAGACTATATTAAAGCTTCTTTCTTTTATCTTTTTTGTTTTCCATAAGAAGCCTAAAAAACGCTTATATATAATAGTCTCGTACAATATTAAACTATCCCTTATTTGAATGTCTCCTATTAAGGTATCGTTATATACGCACGCCTCTATATTGGTCCATGAATCACGAAAAGATACACAAGGTATCAATTGGTAGGCCGTATCGCCTGGTATATATATAAGGCTATCTTTTACCTGTGCTCTAATCTTTATAATAGTTTCGGCTTGAATCTTACTAAAATTTTGTAGTTCCTCATTTTTCCGCTTTAGTTTGCTTATTAAGTCTGCATCTTCCTTCATGAACTTTTCGTAATCCTGAATGGAAAGCTCCAACACCCCAACGCGTGCGGCATTCAAACTATCTAAAGCCCGATAATACTTCACATCGTTCAATAATACCGCGTTATTACGTTTATAGGTGTCTCTATCGTGTTTTAGTTGGCTTACCCTTACATTAAGGAAATAAGCCACTAAAACAGCAACTAAGACACCTAATAATATTATTATTTTATTCATTCTTTAATCGTTTGACGTTGCAAGAACCTCCAGCACTTCCGACATATTAGCATTTACAATAAGATTAATATACACTCCATTATTTATTAGACTAAAGAAGTCTAAATGATAACGCGTATTTGATTCTACACTAAACGAAACGGAGAAAACGTCCTGATTCGAGTTACTTGTATCTGAATCACATAACGCTAAACATATATTATTATTTCCCATTACATCACGCATCTCCACAAATTTAGCGGCATAATCGTGATTAATGTCCCCAACTGGAGTGCTTTTACTTATATTTCCGAAAAGGAGGCTAGAATGTTTATCCGCATTTAGATTATAGCACGGTAATACACTATCTGAAACGTTATACACTTGTTCTTTTAGTACCTTGCCCTGATTTGCCGCTAATACCTTGTTAGTTGCTGTCGAATCTAAATTATTTATAATATCGTCCTTTGTTAAATAATTACCCCCCCCGAATCAATATCTTTTACAACTATTTGGAACGTATCACCGCTTAACGTGATTTGAAGGGCTTTTTTATCTCCGGCGTGGTTATATTCAATATAAAACATATCGTCTTCTATTGAAAAAGCGGTGGCCTTTATAATCAAGTTTTCGCCCTGAATGAATACGTTTACGGCTAAATGATTCTCTATAATATACTTCATCATATCGCCCGAAAATCCGGTTATTTCCGTAAATTCGTCAATATCCAACGTCTTGCCGGTTTGGTCTAATATGAAATCCTGCAATATCAAAGGATAAGAGTGCAAAACCATATCATTCAGGATAGGAGCTAAATGTATAGCTCCCTTATCTCCCATTTTATTAACGTCTACTTCGATTCTTTTAAATAACTCTTCCATAACAAACACTTTTAATAGATTCAAAAATCACTTTACTAACTCTATTCCGTCCGTCTTCCGACTGAATAAAAGCACAATCTTTGCGGGTATCCATGAAGAAATTTTCCACTAACACCGCCGGGCATTTGGTGTGTTTTAATATATAAAATTGGCTTTCCTTGTCGGGGTCTCCGTCGCTTGTATCTTTGCGTATTTTCCAACCGTCCGGAGCAAATTCTTTTTCAGCCTCTTTATATAGTTCCGTTGCTATCAAATCGGCTTTTGTTTGGCCGACGGACGTATAAGCCTCCCAACCGGTGCCACCGCCTGCGTTTGCGTGTACGCTTATAAGAAAGCATTTACCGGAGGTCTCTGAATATATCGCGTTTGCACGCTTACAACGTGCCGACAAAGATACATCTTTTGTCTCCGGTACTAATATTCTATACTGAATGCCTTCTGCCTCTAACATCGAACTAACACGCTTGACTATATCACGGTTGAACTCCCATTCAAACAACTGCGTACCATCGTCCCAAACCGGCGAACGCTTACCGGCTGTATCAATACCGTGCCCGTTGTCTAATATTGGTATAAAAACCTGTTTCATCCTTTGACCTCCTTTTTATTTTCCATTTCTTCCTTGCATCTCTCTATAATAGGCTTCCAGTACGAAGGCATAATGCGCGTAAATTCTAACCGGACTACATGGTATATTATCCTTAATCCTATGTTTTGCGGATATGCTTTTACGTAGTTCTTCAAGCCATTGCACAAATATACATATAATAAAACATACGTAAGTGATTTCATTGCCATTAATGCACCTTTTAAGTCGCCACATTGAGAAATGGCAATATAAACAACATATAACAAAACAATATACAGCAATAACTCGGCCAAAGAGTTTTTAAATTTTCTCATGGAGAAATTATTGCACCTTACTATACTAACACCGTCCGCACGCATGCCTGCAATGACATTAAAAGCAAACATCACAACCAAAGCGATAAAAAACCCCTTTGTCGGTGTGAAATAAGCAAGTATCGGACTAAATGCCGATACTGTTATAAATCTAAAATATTCCCAATCCATTTTCATATTTCAGCATAATGTATATTATATTGGCCATTACTACTATATTCAATACATAACATTTCTCCTGTAAGAATGCTATTACTGTCAAAATTTGAAGATATACGACTTTCAAAACATAAACTCCATTCTGTACTACTTACATACATCATCCCAACTAAATGTAATGTAAAATATAAATTACTTATGTCTCGTATCATATTTTTTTTACCATCTCTAAAGTCTAATACATCTTGTATAGTTATTCCCGCAGCATTCATTTCATCCATATTCATCGTACTACCTGATTTTGCTTTAAAAGAATCAATATTGACCTTTAACAATGGATTATAAATATTTTTTATAGGCGCGTCGGTTGTTATGGTCATTACCGTAAACGTGCTATTAGTAATAGACAATTTAATATAACGTCTTACTACCGAATAAGTTTCCGGATTGGTGTACATAGTAGAGAAAACCAACTCCCCGTTATCATTATTACCACCTTGGAACTTACCTTTCGTTTTCAGATTCCATACGATTAAGTCTTTTCGGTCATTGTTTGATAGCACGCTAACAAATATCTTCCTATTATCTCGTATAGGTCCTTGTATTACGTCTATATAGGAGCCTCCTATCATAGATTCTATTTGTGAAGTTATGCTTATCGTTTTTGTTCCGAACTCATCAGATTGCGTAAGTAAGTTATTAAGTACATATATATTCTTTGCTAAATTGTCAGCCTGTGTTGCAATCTCATTCATTTGGTCTAAGAATACAGTAGTAACCGACCAATTAGAGTAATTTATACTTCCACCTACATTTGTTCGTGTAGCCTTTAAAGATATTACCTTTCGCCCCGTGGCTATTCCGGTAAATTCCAGTACTTGTTGTTGTTGTAGGTCTGTTCTTGCCAACGTCATAGGCACAAGTTCACTACTATTATTAAAATAGAAGAAACTTGTAATAGCATCGCCATATAGTGCCAAAGCTATAAGCCTATCTAAAATAACTTTATCACTATCCGAAAGTGCGCCATTATTGGTCGGGATAGCTTGCATATACATTCTAAGTTCATGGGCTCTTTTTGCCCATGACCAGAAACCCTCCGATTCAGTTCTAATTACTGATGCGTTAATAAATGAGCATGATGTAGCGCCGACTTCTTCCTGATATTCAAAATATTGTACTTTAGCCTCGCCAGCTTCGGTGTATTGTGTTATACGCAACATGCGAGCTATCTGCGTATTTTGCGCACGGTACGTGCCTACATAGATATGTAGACCGTCTTCTATATTATTAAATACATCAAATTGGGCGTTTTTATTGAATTCGAAAGATTCATCTAATTGCTCTATTTCTACGCCTCCACTATCCTTTAAAATATCCTGAATGCTTTTAGCATTTGTAATACTTGTACCGCCATCGTACCCTCCGGCATCAACAAAATAGACTTTTCCGTTAGTTCCGTCTATAATCATAGCCGATTTACGTTTGTCATCGCTTGAACCGATACCAAAATTAAACAGACCATTTGCGACCACTGCGTTATACATACCGGCAACATGGCCGCCTACTTCTGATGTCACCGTCCCCTGTCCTTCGGCATGAGCGTTCGCTGCTCCGGCCGTTGTGTCCTGTCCTTCGGCATGAGCGTTAATATATAGTGCGCGTGTACTCGTGCCCTCCGCGTGGGAATAATCGCCGGACGCGGTGGTATGTTGTCCTTCTGCGTGAGATGCTATTCCCTCGGATAAAGACATATAGCCTTCCGCGTGGGAAGAATCGCCTGACGCCTGTGTTCCATCCCCTTCGGCGTGTGACGCACCACCATCAGCCACAGTAACACGCCCTTCTGCATGCGAATTATTCTTGTTTGCATGGGTTTGGAATCCTTCCGCATGAGAATTAACACCGACCGACTCCGTTTCTTGGCCTTCCGCATGAGAATTTATACCCCTTGCGTTATTAAGTTGTCCTTCCGCGTGAGAGTTCGCGCCCTCTGTATTTGTTTCTAACCCCTCGACATGTGAATTAGTTCCGGTCGCGGTCCCCCCATTCCCTTCTGCATGGCTATTATCCCCCGATGCATTCGTTTTTGCGCCTTCCGCATGGGAATTATTCCCGGCCGCTGTATTATTACCATAATCATTAAACACTTCACCGGCTCCTTTAGAAACGCCTATAAAAATAGGTGTAAAATTCCATGCTGTACCGTTTGTACTTGTTAATATACCAAGTTGATTAACAGTAATAGTTTTATTTCCAGAATTTTTAAATTTCGTATAAGTACCTACTTCTGTGGTAATATAGAATGAATTTCCTTCTACCACAACGGGAACCGTACTTTTTTTAGCAATGCCTAAGAATTGATACTCTGGTCCCAATGTGTCCACCATTGATAATAAAACCGCCTGAAGTACATTTCCGGTTATCTCATAATTGCCGTTTTCCTTGATAACAGCTTTTATACTCTCTTTGATTTGGTCGTATGCCATAACTTTTAATTTTAGAGGTTATTAAATTCGTTTTCGTTTGGTTTAATATTAAAGTCGTTATTAAAGTCGTTATTAAAGTCGCCACGAAAGACGCTACCTAATTTCTTAACAACTGTATTAGTTTGGAACTCAATTTCTACGGAGGCTAAATCGCCTTGCGTTTCCCATTTTGGCGTAAAGAGGAACGTATCACATTTATATAAACGTCCGAAACTATCCCTTATACTAATATGGTCACTTAACCGGATTAAACGCATAACATCGCAAAGGTATTCCGGCGCAAGGATATTAAACCGATATACTTTTTCAGAAAGTTGTTTAATCGGAAAGAAATAACCGTCCCTTTCTTCGCCTTCTTCCTCAAATGTATAATCCGGCTTTCCTATTTCAGTACAGAAATAAACGCGGTTTCTGAACGTCGGGTTTCTATATACAATTATGCCAGCGTCACAATATAGCGTATTATCATCGTACCACTCTATTGATAGATAATTTTCAGAATCATTTATTATCGTAAATATGTCCGAATACCATGTATTAACGCCATCATTTAAAACGGCATAATACATTCCTATCGGTATTTTTTCCTGCAAGGGGAAATAAGCCGGATACACAATAACCTCCATTTTATCGGTATTTTCCGGCTTTGCTAATTGTAAGCCAGTTAGAACCATTTGTTCCGTTATATCCAAAACGAAAACCCCGTCTTTAGTATATAACTTAACGTTAGGGTTAAATACCTCGTTTGGCTTCCTCAATATCTGAAAGGGCAAAAGACTATGCGCAGGAGTAAATAACGGGTATATATTCCCGTAAGAATAACTTTTCCGGCTGTTTTGTTCGTCTATATTGTCGTACCACGGCAATACACTCAAATTATTATTTTCGTTCATATCTCCTCCGTATTAAATTTTAATTCGGCTTCCGCTGACCTACTCGACAAATTTACAGATAATTTGCTAATCTGACCATTTCCGACAAATGTTTTTATAATTCCGTTCGGGTTTATATCATCTTGCCCAATAGGGAATACTACTGTTTGTTTTTTCTTTCGTTCTATTCCCTTAACCGTGATTTCTTTTTCGTTGATTCTCGCCCGACGCGCTGGTAAATCATATATCCAGTATGTAGGCTGTAAATTCACAAAAGCAAGAAAGCCGTTTTGAAGCTCTGAAATCACATTATCAAACATTAAACTAACAAATGGTACTTTATATTGCCCGTCTACTAAGTTAGCCGCAAATATTGCGAAGCCGTCTTGACTTATATTATCAGGATTGCAAAGCATATAATCTATATCGGAAGTAAAATTAGACACCGTTATATCTTCTTTCTTATCCGCTTCTACATACTTACTTAATATCTCTATCGGATACCCGTTAAAAAATTTAGTGCAGTCGTCCATCCAAGAAAATTCATACCGTGAAGACATTTCCGGCTTATCAAACTTATACGAAGATTGGCCGAACGCAATCGGTTTATAATTCCGCTTGTTGGCGATTTGCGTTAAATCTAAAACCATCTCCGGCGATAAAACGTAACTACCACCGTTTTTAAAGTATAAAATATGCTCTATTCTTAATTTATCGTCCTCTATAAACCAATACAATTTATACGTATTTGCTAACATAGACATAATTTGCTTAAACGTAGTAGGTGCCTTTTGTGCCGGTGTATTATATATCCCGTTTATTATGTTAGATTTCGGCGTTATTAATAACGTCTGATTCGAGGTTCCTGTTATCGGGTTTGTCGTACCGTATAAAAATTCACTGTATTCACTCGTAGGCAAATGAGTAACGCCCGGCGCAATCTGACCCAACAAAACGGATATAACACTCCATAGTGGGAAATTGTCGGGCACTATATATTCTTTACGTCCGGACTTCTCGAAAATACTATCCCATACCGAAGAACTAAACCAAACGGATGTATTTAGCCATTTACTTTGCCCTAAAGGGTACATTTTGGCTAATGTAATAAGCACTGGAGGCGCGAAATATTGCCCCCATCCCGTTTTACCGTATTCCGTTGGCGTGTCTGAATAACGATTTGAGATATAAGCTATATCTACATCATACCCGATTGCATGAGTATAATTTTTATTATTCCCTACAAAATCATCCGTAGGAATCGGCTGCGTTGTATTGCCTGATATTGTTTCTACATCGCATATTAAACGGGCATATATACTATAAGAATGCATATAGCCCTTTAATGTGCCTATCATTCCACTACCTTCTTCCGGCGTAAGCGTAAATTCTAAGGTATCTAATATTGGCGTACTGCCGTGTATGTCTTTCTCAAAATAATATAGCCTCATATTATCCGTGGTCCGGACTAATGCTATTGCAACCCTATTAATTAACGGTCCTATTTCGCTATATCGTATGTGCAACCGATAAGTATTCAAATAAGGGTGCGACAAATCACCTTCATAAAAAACCGGAGTCGCGTCGTCAGGGTCTAATATCTGCATATTCCCGACATAATTACGGGCTAAATCTTCTAAAGCACCCCCTTCGGCGGACAAATCTATTTCCTTTAATAGCTGTGTGAAATAAAACCAAAACTTACTTTTTAAATCGCTTCTATTGTCCACCGCCGTTAATACGTCCTGCTCCCACGACATCCCCGATATAAAACATGAAATCTTATCATCGCCGGGAAGGTAGACTTGAATAATCGGGCGTTTTGTGATAGTTAGGCTTTCGATTTCCGGCGTTAAGGGAATTAAATCGTATTCCTTCTCTAATCCGGCTAATATATCGTTATACTCATCGAATACGTCGGGTTTAACCTCTACTGTCATATCGTCTAAACTTATGATACAGTCGGTTTGCATGAATTTTCCCGACCAATATTTCTCCCAACTTAACCCCAAATCGTTAGATTTAATGATAGTGACATAATACACCGTAGAGAAATCACACGCCATTATAAATTTATAATCGTCAAAAGTGTAAGTTAACTTTCCGCTTAACTTTTTCCTATAAAATTGCTGCGAAGTCTCTAACTCATACTCTAAGTTTAAATCGTCTTTATATACCGGCTTTGTGTATTTGAATGATGCTTTTAAAACGGCCTTATTTCCGTCCCTTCTTTGCGATACGACTAAGATTTGACAACCGTCCGGTACATCTACCGTTAAATTGAAGTTTGCATCTGAAATGGAGGTTCCGCCCCCTTTCATAAACTTTTGTAGATGTACATCAAAATACATTGCATATCCTTGTCGGAAACGGTTATAAGAGCCTATAATGTTTATACGCATTCCGGCTGACACCGGAAAAACGTATAAATCGCTGTACATATCAGTAATCACGCTACCGCTCGCGCTTATGGAGCTATCTTTAATAACATATAACGGCTCCATTTCGGTTAATTCGGGGTTATATCCGTATTCTTGATAATCTACCGAAAGCAAGAATTTATATATAGGGGTTATCATCTTAATTTCCTTGTTAAGTTCTTATATTCAATTATAATTCTCCCGTCTTTATCTAAGTATGTACGCCTTTCGCCTTGTTTCTTTATTGCGTTTACGTCCCTTTCTAATTTGCTTAAATCCGCACCGGAACTGGCACCAATAGAAATCAGGTCTGCCCCTTTGTATGCGTTTAGATACTTATGCGCAAACGTCCCGTTATTCATAGAGTTTATCACGTCCGGAATATATCGACGGAAACGGCGCGAATTTCGTTTGTTTATCACGGCAAAAAATTCGCCGCCTTCTGCCCTGCGTCGTGTACCATCCGGTTTTTGCCCTAAATCTATATCGTTTCCGGATTGATGGCTACCACCTTGCAAAAGTTCAACAGTTCCTTCGCCATACGTTTCAGTACCTGAATTTTTCGCCATTTGTGCAGCCTTTATCTTAGATGCAGCAAAGCTTCCCCACATTACAGCAATAGCCGGAATCGCGCCCCATATACCCAACTGCCGCCAGATTAATGCGGTTGCCGTCACAAGCGAGCTAATTTGCTGTGCTGTGTCTATTGCTTGCTGCTGACGTTGTGCCTTTTGTTGCTCTTTCAAGGCTTTTTGTTCGTTCTTTTTGGCGTCTTCTAATTCTTTTTGTGCATAAGCTACATTTGATGCGTATCCGTTTGCCCTTGCTTGTAATTCAGCCTCTAATGCCGTTTGCGCGGATTCTACTTCCTTTTGTGCCGCTTCTACCGCCCTATTTGCCGCATCAACTTTAGCCTGCGCCAACGTATTCAACGCCTCTATGGCATAAGACACAGAAGTATTTATGGCTTCCTTTTGGTCATCATTCAGATTAAGCCCTAAAATACTATATATATCCTGCGTTTTATCTTTCTTTTTTGATTCCTCGATTTGCTGGTTTATTCGTTCTATTTGGTTTTCTATCGTTTGTACCTCAACATCAGACATTTTAACCGATGCCTGCTGATTTAATTCTAAAATCTTATTTAGCCTGTCTTTTTCAGCTTGCAGCCGGAATTGTGTTTTCTTTTCTTCCGTTGTCTTTAGTAAATCAAACTCGCTTTGTGCAAGTGCCTGTCGTTCGTCAAAAATACGCAGTTCCGCTTGTATCTGCTTGTCGGCGTATTCCTGAATTAGAGCCGTTCTTTGTGTATCGAATCCGGCATTTATCGCGACGGTATCTTGTCTCTGTCCGGCAGGCTTCTGTTGGTTTTGAAGTTGCGCTGTTTGGCGTTCATTTTCCAAAAGTTCCAACCTTAAAGCCTTTTCTTCCTGTGTGCCCGCTTTAATGGCTTGTAGGCGCAATTCAATACTTTGCTTTTGTAGTTGCAATTCTTGCAACTGTCGCTGCTGCTCTATCTTTAGCAAATCATTCGTTAAACGTTGCTCCAGCACCAATATAGTAGCATTTATAGTTTCCTTTTCTGATTCTGTGATACTTTTTTCGGTCTCTAATTGGTGCGTTAAATCTTCTATTTGGCGTTTATATTGGTATTCTGTTTGCTTACGCCTTTTTTCCCATTCGTCGGCCTCTAATTGTAGCTGTGCATCTTGTAATTTTCTTGTAGCCTCTAAATTTCTTTTATAGGCCGCCTCCACTTGCTTTGCTTGCTTATTCGTATCAGTACCGCCAGTTTTAACCGAGGGCGTTTTAGTCGTTACCGCAGCCGTCGTTTTCGTTGATGTGTCCGGCGTACCCACATTAACCGGAATGGTTAACGGTGGTATCTTCTTTTGCATCCGGTTTATGCCATTATTAAGGCTTTCCGCAACATCTTTTATCTCTTTATTGATTAGGTCGCTAAAGGCTGTCCCGAACTCCGTAAAGCCTTCCTTTACCCCGTCCCAATCTAAAGAGAATGCAGATTTGAATATTTTTCCGGCGGCTTGTATCATATCTATTAAAGCCCCGAAAAGATTCCCTATCGTGTTAAATACCGTCTTAAAGACTTCCGGAAGAGCCACTACAAACGCTCTAAATAGATTGCTTTCATTGTATAGCTCAATGAAATAATTTATCAAAGAAACGACACCTTTTATCAAGGCCGTTAAGCCCTGATTAATGAACACCTTTATAGAGGTTGTAAAGCCCTCAAAGCTGCCACCCGTAGCATCAAACAAACCTGCTAAAGCGTTTTGTAATTCAATCTCGCTCTGTAGTTGTTCTTCTTGCAACCGCCCTAATTCGCCGGCCTTGCTTTTTACCGTATCTAAATCGGTAGATATATCTTTTAATGTCCGAAGGTATTGTAACCCTGCATCCTCGCCGGGACCGCCGAAAATATCCGCTATTGCCGTTCCCACACTTTGGGCGCTGTCCGGCAATTCGGCCAACTTTGCGGAAACTTCCTGCATTACCTGAAACGTTGTCTTTGCGCCGGTCTGCAAGTCCTTTTGCACTTGTGTGGATGAAATGCCGATTCCATCAAGCGCGGCAGCGGTTGCCGTTGTCATTTCGCGTAACCGCAAATTACCCTCCTTTATAGCGTCTACTCCCTTATCAGAGAAAATACCGGCCTTATTGGTTTCGGCTACAATAGCTACAAACTGACTTGCGGATATTCCGGCCTCCTTAAAATACGCAGGATATTCTTTCAACGTATTTAAAAACTCGCCGTTTGCATCCCCACCCGCTATAAAACCGTCTTGTATTAATTGTATTGCTTCGTCTGCTGATATACCGAATTGTTTCGCTAAAGCATTTGCGGAAATAAGCGTTTCTTTGAAATCAGCGTTAAAAGTGTCGGCTACTGCTTGCACTTGATTTCGGAACGCCTTTAAATCATCGCCGCTTTTTCCCGTAAATTGTTGGGTTAATCTTGTAGCCTCTACTAATCCGGCGTTATAATCGTACCAAAACTTAAACGCCACACCGGCTCCGGCGATTCCGGCTATTGCTAAAAATACGGGATTTGTCATTAAAGACATTAGGGTATTTCCTAAAGCCTTTGCGCCGTCGGACATTGCGGCAAACACCTCCTTACTTTCATTGCCGCCACGGCCTAAAGCTAAAAGACTCTCCCCAAAAGCATTATTAAGCCCTAAAGCCTCTTTTAGCCTATCCGCATACGAAATAATTGCATCGGAAGCCTCCGTATAATTACCAACGTTAAGATTGGTTTTGCCGGTGGACTTCTGATACTCATTCATAGCTTTATATAGTTCACGGGTTTTTGTTATAAGCCCCTCTTTTGCTTCGGCCTCCTCGCGTTCGGCCTTGGTCATATTGTTAAGGTAGATTTTATTCAATGAATACTGCGCCGACAAACGATTATAACTACCTTCTGCGGACTGATTCAGCTTTATAACAAGTTTGTTTATTTGGTTGGCTTCTGTCTTTGCGAGATTAAGCTCCGCAATTTTTTTAGCCGTTTCACTTTCAGCGAAAGCAAGTTCTTTTTGTGCTCTTGCTAACCGGTCTGCATCGTCCGCGCTCTTTTTCGTTTTCTTTCGTCCGTCTTCTGTCGAGCCGGATACCTTTTCCAATTCTTTTGTTAACTGTATTGCTTCCGTCCGGATATTCTTTAATGCGTTCGTATATGTATCCGAAAGTTCATCGAGTTGTTTTATAAGCTCTGTTATTGAATTGTCAGGGCTTACCAAATCGGAGTATTTAATTGCGTCGTTATCTGCCATGATTCTTTAATTTTAATTTTGCTCAAATTTTAAACATAAGACGTGTTTTCATTAATAAGGTAGTATCACCCCACAAAAAAGATAAAAACGCCCCTATCGCGATTATTTCGCCTTACTTCGGCGTTTTAAGTCTTTGACCATCTCCTTAATGTATTCAAAAGCGTTATAATATGCCAGTACTGACATATTTTTCGGGTCTGTATGTAAATGCTGCGACAACATTAAGCACATCTTTTCAAACTGTTTATCTTGCTCTATCTCTACACTATCGGAACCGGAAAACGATTTAGGATTAAAGTACGTTATTAACTCTGCCGTTATATCGTCTATTTCCTTTTCTCTCTCTGGCTTGCTTCCACCGTCTATAATGGTTTGTAGTATTAGAACTGTACGCCGCTTTAATTGGTCGTAATATTCTTTTACCGTTGCATCATCGAATAAACGGGGGAAATATATTTGCAGCTCCCTATCTATTTTTTTTTTGACCGCTTCGATTGAGGCGGCTAAATCCTTATACGGGACATCGGCGAACATATCCACTATCTTTTTTAACCCCTCATCTGAAAGGTCGTCACATGGTTTGCCGTCTATGCTTTTAACCAATACGGCAAAGGCCAAATTTCGCGGCGATACGCCCGATTGAATAAAGTACACATTTTGGCGTATATTTTCAAGCTCTGTAATAGCCTGCTTATTGTCATTCTTTGCCAAAAAGGCGGCAATACGCGAAATATGCTTATCAAAATCCGCTATATCCGAACCTATACCGGCATCGACTAAAAGCATTTTATTATACTTGTGGAATCGTGTAACCGGAAGATTTTCTATATCATCGTAAACCTCAATAGTTTTATCGGATAATTTTAATGTCTTCATAACATTTTACGTGTTAATGCGGTTGAAAATACGGGGATTAAAAGGAAATAACCCTCCCCTAACATTATAGCAAATAAGACAGCGAAAAAACACCCCGTCCACCATGAGAGGCAGAAATTACACTGAAACATTTCACTAAAGAAATCATTTCCATGTACCTGCACATATTCAATAACACCCCATTTTTGCAAAAGCAAAAGAACAAAAGCGGCGGCAAACGCTACTAATAGCGTTACCACCGAAAACACACCTACAAACAAAAACAAATTTATCATAACTCTATATTATACATGTTTCAGTAACCTCCATAATGCCTTCAAATCTGAATCCCCCATAAGGAGCCATTAAAAACTGATTATCCACTTCATCCAACGAAAACCCCCTATATATGTTTTCTGCAAGCTCGTAGATTCTATTTATTTCTATCCGGCCATCCTTTAGCCAAAAACCGCCGTTTAAGACATCTAATATATCGCGCTTAATCCTTTCTTTGTTCCGCGTATTGGGGTCATTGAATACCGTGCGATAATCAAACCATACAATAAGGGAAAAAGGGCTTTTTAGCCCTATTGACTGTTTCGGTGTCCAATCTACCGTCTGCGGGTCGTCAATCCAAAAAAAGGAAAAGTTCCCTATTCCTGCATCAGGCGTTACTTCCTGATATTCATTTCCACCTATATAAATATTCGGTGTATATATCTTCTTTTGGTTTGCGCCGTATTTAACAAGCCTTTCCGCACGTCCGAAAGCCTTATCTAACCACCCCAAATTGTCCGTTAATCCGGTCTGAATGTTATTAATAACAACGTCTAATAATTCGGGTGCCTTAATTATTGGCGCTCTTGTATTATTTCCCATATATGTACTCCTTTGCTTTAGCTTTTAATTCGGGATATATATACTCCCAAATCAATATGATTTTATTTTCTTCCGTAAGTCCTAATATTTGCCGCCCGTAACGCTGTATTAAATCCTCTGTTTTCCAATCTGCCGCCTTTATCGTGAATTGTTGCGTATCGGCTTCCACATAAAAGGACTGCTCAAAGTCGCCCTCATCTCGCAATGTTACGCGGTTGTACGGTTGGCCTTTCTCCTTTTTAATTTCAATCGTTAAGGGGCTATAAGGTGCGTAATCCATGATATTCACGCCTAAGCGGTTTATACCCTGTTCATATAATTGGTCTTCGGAGTTCATATCTGTTATTACGTACTCGTTTTCCAATATTATAGACTGAATCAACCGCCCCGACTGGAGTAACTCGTTAAACTCTGTCACACGTTGGCGCAAATTATCAATTAGTTTCATACGGCCTTATATCTCACCCCTCTATTATTGCAGGACAAACAAACGCGGTCCAACCCTTGCGTATCTAATTTTAATGCCTCATAGGCTTTTTTCAACTGATACCCCAAACCGCCCGGGCGAACCCCCGACGTATTCCCATCAAGTTCATACAGAATATCTGTACGCGTCGCATTTGATTGGTACCGATTAACTCGTACATTAGGATTCATAGCTAAAGCGCGTAAAGCTATTACGGCTACTTGCTTTTGGATTACGTCCTGGAATATCTGCCGTTGTGATATAATGAAGTCCGTTAAATCACAACCGACCGTTATTTCACAGTTTAACCCGTAATTCTGCGTGTTGGTGTACATTGTATATGCTATATCCCACAATTCCGGATATTCCGCGAATGTTTCCGGCGCATTGTACATAAACGGCGTAACTTGCAAATATTTCGTTAACTCTCGCCATACTTCCACCGACCCAATATTACAAGTTCCGCAAGGCTCACGGCTCCAGTCTTTAGATACGTTTATAGCTTCCATTCCTTGCGGTAATTCGTCCTGATTATAACAAAGGAACCAACTGCCACCGGAATTATTATCTTTGCTAATATACGGTAAAAAGCAGTCTTCCAAAGTAAACCATTGAAAGCCGCCGTTTTTAACCTGAAAATCTAAATCAAAAGTTTTTATCGGGTCTATTTGGGAAGAGTGGAAAAGATACATTTTTACTATGCCCGTTCCGCCGGTCATTTGCAACCCGATTTTTTCTATTTTGGCAGTCACACCTAAAGCCCGAACCGGAACGATTTCAAAGCCTACCAGTTTATGCGTATTTTGCAACGTTGCGCGAATACGGCCTGCACCATCAAAGAAAGTGCGTCTTTCTAATAGATTGCGCGTTTCCTTATCAAGCTGTTTTATTTGGGTAATTGTTTGTATTGCCGTTGCAATACCATTACGCGTCACTCTCTCCAAAAAATCCGATAATATATTATAGGGCTTCCAAAATAATACACTCTCGCCGGGTATCTCATTTGTATTATTATCCCTTATTGATTCCCAATATAATTCATCGTCATTCCCGTTAAGGTCATACTGCACAATGGTACTGGCAGAATATGTTTCCCTACTATTCCATTCCGGATATTGATACCCCCAATCATCCGGCATTATCGCACGCATTGTGTCTAACGTTAAAAGAGGGTGCGCGCCCTGAAACATTAAACCACTTTCGCTTTGCGTTAAATCCGAATCTATCGCCTCCTTTGGGTTGTATGATTGCTCCCACCCACATACATTTAATAACGCGTCTTGTATTTCTTTTATACGGTACATGATAATTCTAACATTTTTATAACTGCTTATATGGCGCAAATAATAATGACCAATTTGCAAAAGACGGTCTATCTACAAATGGCGTTTTCTTATCAGACTTGATAATAACCGGATTTTCCTTAGTATTTATAATTCTTACTTTCATAACAAAAGGATAATATCCGGAGGCTTTAAACCTCCGGATATTGTTTATAAATTAACTACTCTACGGTCTTTGTCAAAACGGGGGCTTCCTTCGTGTTAGTGACTTGGACATCAATCGCACCACCATCGGCACCCAAGTTCGTAACATATACCGGCATGCCTAATGGCTGGTCTACCGGACGTGCGGCAATTTCGGCCTTTATAATCGGGTTTGCTACTGTTTCAGCATTGCTGTTATAAGCTACCAAGAAAGCCACATCTACACTAAAGCCGAAATATTCCTTAACGGCACACGTCAAATCGGAAGTAGCATCGCCAGCAATTTGCGACTGGTCACCGACAGCCGTATAATAGTGTGAGCCGACCGGAAGATTAATATACGGCAAACGTACTACATCCCATTCATGGAAATTAGCGCGTGTCCGGCGTAACGCTTCACGGTCTACGCGAGTAAGTACGCCTACATTTCCATCGGCAACAGCGTAGAGCGTTCCGTTTTTGCCTGCTTCGTTCGTTACGTTGTTCGTGTAGTGCAGTACTTTGTTGTCGTACTCCATACGCTTATTGACGTCGTTATATACGCCGTGTTGTGCAAGTTTACGTACAAGTGAATCTACACCGGCATTCCCGATAATGTGGATATATTCGGGATAACAGTTTGCACGCATAATCGGGTTAATGTCGCCCAAAATCTCCGTTGCCATTTGCGTAGGAACTTCGATTGTGTTTCCTGTAACCGTATAATTAAGCTTGTCTTTAAACACTTGCGTCTTTCCGGCTTCCAATGATGCAACGGCGGCCTTATCCAAAGCGTCAGCAAGTGCACGCGTTGTCTTTTCCATCTTACGGAAGAAATCGTGCTCATAGCTGATTTCGTTGTTTGTATAAGCCGCCGGAACCATAGTAAATCCGATTGCGTATGTCGCCCAAACAATAGTATAAAGCGATGAAGTGTTTTCATCGTCTTGAATAACGCAGGAGCGAACGTTAGACACTTGTACATTTCCATCGTAATCAATTACGGGGATTTGTACGGTATTGCCAATAGAAGCGAATGCACGCTCACGCAATTTAGGCGAAATTATAGAGGTCGCCGAATCGGTTTGCTCTATAAAAAAATCAAGTGCGCCATACTCGCAGGTGCGGGTCATATTCCTATCAAATTCAGGGTTTTCTACCCGCCAATTTTGTAATCTTGTTGCTACTAAACTCATAATACTACTTTTTAAAATTGTTATCTAATAGGGTTGACCCTTTACCCTTGTTTGCTTTTTATGCCGTTTCCGGTAATGAAGAGATATTATTATCTTTCCAGGCTTTCGTCATAGCCGCGTCAAAATCAGCCGACCCAACAGTTAAACCTTGTGCTAAAAGATGGTTTGTGATAGCCTCATACGCTTCATTACGGCTTTTGGCTCCGCTCACATCTAATACGGTCTGATTTCCCGTTCCACCCCTACCGCAATGAGAGCCACCACCACCGGCCTGCCGACCTTCGTCTAAAACGCCCATAGTTTTCACCTCTTTTTGTAACAAGTCAGAGGCACCAAACGGGTTTAATTGATTGTTAGGGTTTCGCATAATGGCTCCGGTTTCGTCCTTAAACGCCAAAATTTTGCCGCCCTTGCCATCGTCGATATATTCGGGATTCATGCCCTTTATTTTTTCCGTGGCTTGCTGCAAAATTACGCGTGTAACGGCTTCCGGAAGTCCGGCTTTAAACTTAATACCGCCTGCGGCTTTTTGTAACTCGCTATCGATTTTAATCGCAAACAGTTCCTTTTTGTGCGCCTCTTGAATATCCGTGTACTTTGTATTCAATTCGTTGTACTGTGTAGTAATGTTTGCTAAATCGGCTTTTGCTTGTTTTAAAGCCTTTGCGGTTTCGGAATCTGCTGCCCCGTCTGCAATCGCTTTTTCAAGTCGCGCCTTTTCTTTTGTCAATGCGTCAATTTGCGATTTATAACCCGTTGCGGCTTCGGCATCGGCTTTCATTGATGACATGACACGCTTTGCGTAATCGTATGTCTTTTCCGTTCCATTCTTTGCGATTCCGGATACGGTCAGAATGTCATTATCTAAAGCCCCGTATATTTCACCGGTTTTTTTTGCTATCACACTATTTTCGTCATTTTCCGACAAAGTTATGATAGCTTTAATTTGTTCTTCGGTTAATCCCGATAACTGTGCGTTTGCCGCTAAAATCTCTCTTGTTAACATAATCTTTCCCTTTGATTTAATTAAGCAGTATTTTCACCAGCTTACCGGCATTAACCTCCACGATTCCAATAGAATACTTCGGAGAATCTGCCGTAGTGGTGTCTACCCTATAGCTCAATACTTTACCGTGATTAACTTTGTTTGCAGCTTCTGTCGATACTACAATAACATCGGTAATTGTTCCCGCCTTGATGCAATCGATAAGCTTTTGTTTTGTAGTTTCGTCCATCTCAGTCAAAGCTCCGGTAACCTCGATAATCAAGTTGTCTTGCTGTGCAATCTGTGCCATATCACTATAATTTAAAAATTAAACTTCTGTTTTCTAACTGTTTTTAGGCCGACCAACACGCCGCGCAGTCTCTGTATTTGCCGCGTTATTGTCTTTTTCCTCTTCTGTCAGTACATTTCCCGGCTCTTTTAATTTGCCTTCGGCCTTTAGTTCTTCCAATATTTGCGCTCTAATCGCTTGCCTTTCGGCCTCTTTTTCGGCTTCTGCTTTGGCTCGTTCTTCGGCGGCAATCCGTTCACTATTGGCTTTTACAAATTGGTTAGGGTCGTGTAAAATATCAACGGTGTACCCCTGTTTGCGGAGGTTGTGTAGTCCGAACGTCTCAAAGAATTTCTTTCCGAAAACTTGGATACGCGGTTTTGATAGCCTTTCGCCGGTCTCCGGATTGAATTTCTTGATTTCAATCCTACAATGGTACATGTTTCTTTCGTTTGACGGACAAATAAAGTTTTCAGGCGTTACCTCCAATATCCCAACGTCCTTAATTCGTCCCGTTTCTGTTTTCACTTGCATAGTCATACATTTTTTTAGTTATTATATCTATTTTCTTACTAAACGGTATTAAGCTTCCAAACTCTAATACGTTTGTATTCTCACGTTCAAAGCGTCGTACAAAGTTAGCAAAATTTAATTTAACCCTTAAATCATCTTCGCTAATAAGTTGTTTTTCAAACAGTGTTAACGCTTCCTCACGTGTTAAATGCCTATACGGCTCCAATTCCGACAAAATAATCATCCTTTGTAACTGTAAGGGGTCATTCCTATACTCTGTTTCGATTATCTGATTTTGTAAGGCGTCTAACTCGCCTTCGCTCGCTCCGCTTTCCTTTGCCACCTTATAACGTTCCCTTAGTTCTGTGACATCATACAGATAAAACTCAGTACCTAAATTTACCTTTGCAGAAACAAACATATTTCCATAACGTAACCGGCATACCGTTTCATCAACAAACTGCTGCGCAGCCTCAAAACCTTTCTTTATCCGGTTTAAGATGGTGCTTTGGCTTTCAAAATTAGCCCTTATTTGCTGTTCGTTCAATGCGTCGCGGGTCGTTATTTCCTCATTTGTGCCGACAATAGCAGTAATTATATTCGTTCGGAGTCTCTCATCCTCACTTACGTTATAATCTAAACTATTACGGTCAACTGTCAGAATCTGCACGGGGTTTCTTAAATCCGGTTGGTTTTCGCCGTCCGGTATTGGTATCTCTACAAAAGAACCGGCACCTGCTATATGCTTATCGCCACATTTCGGGCAACGCATTAATAAACCGGCCATATCTAATTTGTAGTGCCCTTGTTTGTCCTTCAAGAAACCGCCGTCGCAATAGTCTCCGCTTTGGTCGTCCACAAAATCACAGTTTTGCTCATAGCCTGAATATATCGGATATGACCCGTATAAGTCTAAATGTCGCTTTGATATGTGGAAGAAAAGGAACCAATCTAAAGCCTCTAATTCCTTTGTTAACGGCGAAATCTTTATATCGGGGTCTGCTAAGTTTATAGATTCATTCCAAAAGAAACGAGCCGGGCAATACCCTAAATCATGCGCATTTTCAATTATCAAAGTTCCGATATTATTGTTTTTCCCTTCAAACACTCTATATCTTTCATCATCAATAACCGCAATACGTTCCCCCTCCTGCCTGAATATAATCCATTTCATTAGGCCGGTCGAGGCATCGACTTCATACGTAATAACATCAGCAATAGGCAACCAATAGAAATACGGCGTAGGATACCCCGAATCATTCTTTTCGGCAGGCATGTCTACAATAAGGACGCTATTTATTTCAGTCTTGAAAAATTCCCATCCTTTCCCCGACCAAATTTCCGGCTCATGCAGAACTTCCTGACGATAATACTCCCAGTCGTCGCGCTGTTCAGTATTCATAAACTGATAGTTAAACGCAGGGTTTCGCCCGTCAAAGATTCTGCTTAGCTTATCAAAACAAATTGCCGTTATCTCGTTAGTTTTAACGGGATAACGGAATAATGTTTTAAATATCTTGAATTTATCATTCGGTATAAGGTTTTGGACAAAAGCCAAAAAGTCAGTAACGGGGCCGCATAGATTAGGCGTTAACGCTGTTTGTGCGTGGAACCTTATACGGCTTTGATGGAATAACGCCCTATTGATTACTTGGCGTTTCTTCGGCTCTGTTATCTGCTTTTTTATCTCGCTTATGTCTAATCCCATTTTCCTTAGTAAATTCAAAGGTTGAATCTTTCGGAAGCTCCCATCCGCCATTATTAGGCATCATTAAAAGCCTCTCCGCGTGTGCTATCTCAAAATCCTCCGACATGTTGTATTTTGGACAACATAACCGGACTTTCGTAGACTTTCCCATTATCCTGCCGGTTTTAGGTCTGTCAAAGGATTAAATTCGGGGGCGATAATTACCAAATCATCCGACCAGTTAGGCAAGAAGCTCCACTGTATCGCGTTGCTGTCGGGGGCTTCCAAGCCGCCTAATGTTTTGTCACCGATAAACAAAGCGCGAATAGGAATCGGATAAAATTTCGTTTCTACCGCTGTGTCTTTAATTGCACCGATTGCTCCGTTTTCATCAAACAGAAATACGCCCAAATTATCCGCCCAGCTTTCGCACTGGAGTTCCTTCAAAGCCTTTATGATGTTTTGGGGCGATTTACGGATAACACCGGTAAACGGCGTAACCTCACGGCCGATAATTTCTTCCACACCGCCTAACGTGTCATTGCCACCGCCATAAGTACGAGGCGCGCCACCTTCTGCCGTCGGTGCCTGAATATAGGGCGAAATAGCAATCTTTGTACTATCTTTAGCCGAAATAAAGCCAGTCCACGAAGCAAGCGCCTTAATATCCTTCTTTGGCTCTGCTGCGCTATCAAAAGCATTTTTAGTTCCTTTTTCTTTTACGAGGCGTTGAAATGCAACCTTTTGAATCTGACCGAAACTTTCTACACAATTTGCAACGGGTATTGTAGGAATCGCCGCTGCTGCTGGACATTCGCAAATCATAATCAATCTTTTTTTGTTAATACTAATTTGATAAATTCTCCTTTAGGATGTGCCATATACTTCTACATAGGCAAAGGTATAAAAAAAGCTTTATTTACCTACATATTAACGACTTAATTTTATATATTTGTCAATTTCGTACCTTTACGCCCCTATTTCCGTGCGCATAAGAGCGAGTATTACCGTTCATTAATTCTTTTTCATATATACCGGTTAATCCGTCCTCTATATCATCATGTGCATTTGCGGAGAAATCCCGTAGAAACGTTGTCACATGATTATATATATCTTTATACCGCGTTTCCCACCCAAAAGGCATAATTATCTGCGCGTTAACCATAGCACTATTAGTAATAATCCGGCTTTCTTTGTTTCCACCTTGATAAAAGGCTTCCGTAATTGCGCGTACTTTCTTGGTCACTAACTTTTCAAAACCGGCACCGCCGTTATTACTTTCTATCCATGCCTTTTGCGTCCCATTACGGTTAATCATGGCCGGAATAGTCACAGCCGTTACCTCCGTATTTTCTTGCGTGTATTCCATATCCGTAATGAGAGCGTATAAAATAGGCTCCCATCGCCGGAGCTTTTCATTGAATACCTCGTTTCCGCTTATATATATATCATAACATGCCGAAAATGTGTAATCGTCCCCTTCGTCGGCCACGTCGGTATAATTGCCGGAACGTACATAAGTACCCCAATCTTTTTTTTCTATCCATGTTTTGAATGAATGTTGATATAAGCGACCCTCCGCGCTTCCGGGGTTTCCTTGGTACAAGCACTGAAATTGTACGGGGTCTAAAGCCTTTTGGCCCTCTAATTTTAACCGGCTATGTCTATTTTCCCATAAAGCCTCCCCGGGTTGCCGTGGGTCTATCTCTGTGGGGGCACTCGTTTTCAATGCTTCAAAGTTTATACGTACCCATGCGCCAGGCGGTATATTCGCAACATCTTCCCACGTTTTTATATCTATGACCTTTTCTCCGCTTTTTTCGATTCGGCCTATTAAATCATCATCATGCCAACGAGTGAAAACGATTAGTTCCTGCGATTCATTATGTAAACGCGTCCTTACTACTGTTGTGTACCATTTCCACGCCGCATTACGAACTATTGGACTATTCCCTTCCGAATAGTCTTTATATACATCGTCCAATATAGAAATATCCACCGTTTTAGAAGTCAAAGAGCCTCCGCGCCCGACAACGCGAAGACTTCCTTTCTTTCCGACCATCTCTATAACATCGCTATTTCGTAAGTACGTGTTAGCCATTGTAACGACATTAGACCCATTTAGAAACGTATTAGGGAATAATTTTCTATATTCCGGCGTATCGATTATCCTTTGAACGTCTCTATTAAAGTCTCTGGCTATTGTTGCCGCATACGAACCGATACATATTTTTTTATTGGGGTCCAATCCTAATATAAAGGCCGGAGTCTTTCGGCTTGAGCCTTCGCTGTTATGCGTAGGTACGAAATTACGACCAACTAAATAAATTCCGTCTTCTACCTGAATACAATTACCATACGCTTTATGTTTTATAGGCTCTATGCTTATAATAGACCGTCTTCGTTTTCTACTTTTAATTACTATCCGTTTTCTCGCAACCCTTGTAGGGTATTCAGTAGAGGGGTTGAAGCACAACTGATATACAACTTTTTCGCCTACAACTCCGCTACTTGATACACGAGGGGGGAAACTTGTAATAACGACACTTTCGCCTAAACTCCGCAATATCAAAGCCGACCGGTCTATTATATCTTTATTCGTGTTGCTTATTGTTACACGTCCGTTCTTCTGATATACAAACCCGTCCGTATCAATCAATCCGGCGATAACTTGCTTTCTTGTTTCTATGGAATTAAATACAAATTCATCCCCTATATGCTTTTTATTTATATAACCGGTTTCTTTTAATGCCTTATAAAGTTCGCCCGAATAAAAAACGCGCGTTGTTGTTCCTTTAAGCTCATGGAATTTATAAGCACCATTATTAATTATTTCCGTGTCATTATTCCCTATATGAATACACCCTTTTTTTATGCACCCATCCCCAAGCCATGCGCCAAATAAGTACGGGTCTATTCCGGTTTCCCTATCATTGAATTTTACACACACATTAGCATCAACTTGGTATTTATAGCGTGAACCTCTCTTCCCGTCTCCCTTATATAACTTTCCTTCCTGATATATTTGTTTTGTTTCTACTTTTTCCCATTTATGTTTTGTTCGATTATATACTACCCATTCATGATTACCGTGGCATTCTATTTTAGAGCCATCAGAAAACAAAACCACATATTCGGGTTTAGCTTTAGGCGACACCCATAAAACCTTTTTAGGCATGCCGTCCCTTCCTAATACATAATCTCCTACTTTTAAATCCCCATGCTTAACAAACCCATTAGGGGTAGGAACTTCCTCATTATCAGACAAAAGCTTGCCATGCTGAGGGGGCATCTGCACTATCATTTTTCGTATTAACCCGTGCGCAAACATATCCAACAACGTATAATATACTACGTGGAAAGGCTCTAATACTAAATCCGGCTGTATGTATCTTGCAAAGTTAATTAGACGCTTTCGACCGGCCTCTAATACAAAAAGCTCTGAATTGTCTTTTATTGCAGAATACATCTTTAATAATTCGTCCTTTTTCATTTCTTGTAATACCTCCCTTTCTTTGTGGTATGTTCCCAAACAGCGGCATAACTAACCCCCATTTCTATAGCCTGCTCCTTAATCGACATTTTGCTATATTTGGGGTTATGATACTCTTTAGGGTCTATTTGTTTTCTCATAAGCCCCAGTGATTTTGCCTTCTGATATATTCCGCGCTTGGTATGACGGGGTATTTTCTTTGAAATCTCATCTATTGTGCTGACTCCGTACTCATCCCGTAGTATTTGCACCTCTATTCTATGCCATGTTTCATGCGTCACGGCCTTTTTTACCTTTATTTGTTCCATAATTTCATAATATTAAATATTTTTCTTTCGGCTGATTTATAATTACTTAGTCTCACATCGCTCCACGGGCGGATAAAAACCGTTTGTTAAATCTTTTTTAGGCTCAAATCGGTAACAAGCACGTTCACTTCTAACCATATATTCATTTGTGAAATGACATCTTACACAAATCGGCCGGCCTAATAAGTCATAATGTCTATGGTTATCAGTAATCCACTGCCCGAAACGGCATTCTCCGCAATGATACACCTTCTTATTCTCCGTCTTCTTCTGTTTTCTTATCGCCATTCTTTTCTATCATTAAACGTTCATATTCCGCGTTTTGTAATTTGTCGGCTATGACAAATAACATATCATTCGGTATTACTGAAATATCATATTTCGGACCACTTGAATCTACCGATACGTTGACATTCGGCATGTCTACCTTTACCGGAGCATCCAATCCCAACAATTTAGCGCGTCTTTGTTGAACGGACAAAACCAAATCTAAGTAACGCGGATTTCCGGCAAAGGTTTCACTTCTCTCCTTTTTTAGTCCTGATTGCCGTATCTTACTAACTATGCGCTTTTTAGACCTTTCCCACGCGTCCCATAATTCGGCCTCTATTTTATCAAGCTTAGAAAGCTCTTTTGTTATATATAGGTCTATGTTTTCTTCATGCTCACGTTTCCAATTAATCAAAAGCTGCTTTAAATCCTTGTACACTCGCATAGGAGGGACAATAGCGTAATCTAATCCCATTTTTGCGTTGCGCTGGTTTAATAAATCGGCTATTTGTCTATATGAATAGCCCCTCAAAAACAAGTCAGTACAAAATACTAAATCATTCTCGCGCTGTTCGGGGGTACGTCTATACCCATGCCTTAACCGTCTTAGTGGTTTATCTGTTATTTCTGTCATGAGTTGTCCCTTCTTCTGTTTTAATATCCGGTTTATACATACTGCAACAATCCCCTACACCGTGTAAATCGCCATCTTCCCGACACACACCATTACCGGATATATCCTCATATTCCAAATATTTACAGCTTCCGCAGCATACTTCTCTAGGCTTAACGTCTCTTTTATATAACGGCTCTTTTTCTCGTTTCTCTATCTTATCTTTTGCCATTAAAAGAAGTTGTTTTTGAGTATAGCCGAATAAGTGCGCTATATGATAGATTAATAAATTCACGTCGGCCAATTCATCTATAATATGCGCTAAAGCCTTATAATCCATGCACCCCGTATCCACATACGGAGAAAGAGCTTCTTTTAATTCGTTGTATTCTTCTTCTAACTTTATTGCTCGCTTTCTTACGTCTAAGCCGTATTTCTTATCTAAGTAATCAGGGAACCCCGATATTCCGGATAAGTCCGGCTGTTTAAAGCGCGCTTGACGTTCAAAATCTTCTTTAGTTACATTATAGAAACGTTCTTTCCAATCATCGTATACTAAATAATCGCCGACCGGAACCATATACGCGCCTTGTGGTGTCATGAATATAAAGAACGCCTCTTTATCTGTACTTTTATTCATGATAAATTCGCCGCCGCCGGTGAACTTGTTTAGCCGCAATAGATTCTCCCTATCTACATATACGGCGTAAATATCACGCCCCACGGTATTATAACAAAAATCATCCGATTTATATTCAGGCTCTGCTAACACTGTATCTTTTATCATGATGGTTAACGTCTCGCCATCCTCTTTTATATCGAAAAGCTTATCGCCCAACTTTACACGGACTACATTTACCACCGCTTGCACATAACTACGAAGAACATTTTCTATATCGACTTCAACTAATAACAAATCGTTATCAGTTCGTGTAACTACATCTTTATCAAAGATGCTTTTTATCATTGATACGATTTCTTTTTCAGTAGCTTTTAATCTAATCTCTTCCATGTGTATTTTGTTTTATCCAATATGTATTTTTCTTGTCCTTTCTACTAAACGTATCACAGTGAAGGCTAATCGTTGGACAGTCCTCTGCGGAAATCACACAAACACAGCATCTTTTACCCATTCTTTTCAACTCCTGTGAGCATTGCACGCATTTTATTACGTCCCCTTTATAAATGGCACGTTCGCCTACCCTATACTCCTTCCTTGCATCAAACTTTCCCGGCCTGCTTATTCTCATGGTCTAATACACTTTTCATAATATCATAATACCCTTTTTTATCTAAGAAAATACGTTGAGGATACGGTATTATTTCCCCCTCCATAAAGGGTATATTATCTATGCCTAATTGCCCCTTTACAGGCACTTCTATAACTTTACGGGGGTTACGCATCATCCAACCGTAACCGGACTTTATTTCCGCTCGTTTTTTTATTGGAATACGTGTACATAACCAATCGTCCTCCGTGAAATCCTCAATCCGTTTAACGTCATACAGTTCTACCAAACCCAAAGCCGCACCACTTATCAAATGAGGATATACAGGTTTTGCCGAAGAACATATAAGAAGGTCTCCTCTATAATGCGTGTTACGGCTTCTAACCTCAATACTTTTAATGCCATAATTCACGCCGTCTTCCTGGTAGGCAACCGTTACGAGGTCATTTGCATACGGTTGTTTTACTGTTAACGCCTTATATATATCATAGGATTCATACTCTGCCATAATAAACCTCCTTTCTTAGAATGGTAAATCGTCATTTGGGTTATTATGCCCGTTACTTGGTGCCATTTCCGGCTCCGGTGTAGGTGGCTTATTTTCGTATCCCTTGGGGGCTAATAATTCCATGCTATAACCATACACCTCCGTAATATATCGGGTTATTCCTTGCGCGTCCTGATAGCTGCGTGTCCTTAACTCGCCTTCTATATACACTTTGGTGCCTTTGTTTATATAGTTATTCGCTACATCGGCCAACCCATTTTGTAATACGATATTATGCCATTCGGTTTTATCAGGTATTACCGTTCCGTCTTTCGCGGTATATCCTTTCTTTGTTGTTGCAATACTGAACTGCGCAACCCTACCGCCGTTCTCAAACTGTTTGTAATCCGGCTTCCTTCCGGAATTACCTATTAACATAACCTTATTTAAACTCATAACACAGCAGATATTATAGCATACATGAGGCTATAAACAGCCCATATATATACGGCAATAGTAAATACACAAAATCCAATAAACGTAACCTTATACGCTGTTTTCGTTTTAATCTTCATATCATTTAAATTTTATACAGTCAAACAAATACTCTTTTTTCATATCAGACCATCCTGCGCGGTCATTTAACGCCCTACGGTCTGCATCATGCACGAACTCACATATAAACCCTCCGGTTTCGATGGGTTTTATTATGCGGACCAATTTACCCACAATTAAAAAACGCTGTTTGTAGTAGCTACTATTTTCACCTATAAAAGCTATCCGGCGAACCGCATTTAATTCAGGCTGTTTTTTGATTTCCGGCCTTTTTTCCTTTTGGTGGTATGTTTGTACCCTATTAAAGTCGCGACGCATAGAATCGCGTGAAATAGCCCTAAAATCCGTTTCTCTTTTTTTAAGTCTCATTTATACAAAGATAGATATTCTTTTTTCATTAAATCGATTAGCATACAGTTTCCCGGATATATTCGCATTCTTTCACGGTCGCCGTTTTCCCACCGGCTATGAGCCTCAAAACACAGTATATTTATATTTCGTGGGTCTGTTGCCATTTCAGGATACGCGCCACGGGTTAATATGTGCGAACAATATACGGCAGAATAATTATATAACGGCCTTAATGCCTCTTCGCAATAATGCGGTTTATTCGCCCAAATCCAACGGAAAAACTTTTCATTTGCTTTCATCGTATCAATAACGCCACGCCCGAAAAGCTCATTTTGTATCTCTATGCGTAACCTTATATCCATTTTGAAATGTTTGTAATCTAAGAGAGGATTAAAGCCCCTCTTAGTTGCGTAGTCATATTCTTCGCGGTCTCTAATCTGAATCATTTTTAATAATCTTCTTCTGTATCGTCGTCCTCTTCTTCCGGCTCTGTGTCGTCCGCCTGATATGTTTCAGCGTAGGCCTCCGGAGTTGGCTCTCCGTCCTCGCCAAACAATGATAATTGCGCCCGTTTCCCTTTAAACAGGAACAAATAAACTTCGCTTTCGATTTCGGAAAGAATATCTTCTAATTCTTCTTCGAACCCGAAACTAACAGAGCTTAATTTAATGCGTGGACTATTAATGGCCGTTTTCATGTTATTATAGACGGTATATAACCCCGTAAGAATAACACCTACATTATCATCCTGCCCACTAAAAGACACGCCGCGAACCTCTATATTTTTAAGAACCTCATCGGCATAATCACGCGCAAAATCCTGCTGTTTTTTGTTAGCCTTGAAATCCGTAGATTCAATAACCGACAAGAACGACGTAATATTAAATATACGTCCCATAATAGGCCGCAAGCGTTCAAAGCATTTGCGCAAATCGGGATGTATATCTTTTGCGCTCTCTACATGATACTTATTAGTGTAGCTTTCATTTCCGGAGACTTCTGTCACCTCATAATGTACATCTAATCCTCCATCTTTTACTAATTTTACCTTTGACAAAACAAAGGATTTCTCATTCGGAATTAACATCACATTTTCTGCCATAATTGTTTTTTAAAAAATTAAAAATCATTTTCGCCTAATAAGGCTTTAACGTTTGTACTTGTATCATCAACCACCTCCGGCACACTATTTATCGGCGTTAATACTGGCGAGGGGTCATTAAATTCTATTGAACGTTTTACCTTCTTTGTTTTCTTTGTTGGTTTCGTTTCTTTTTCAAATTTGACCTTTAACTGCTCCGGCTCGTATTCCTTTGGCTTCAACTCGATAACGCCTTTATCTACCAATACAGGCACACAACGAACTAACGCCCTTACATCATCTAAAGCATTATGCGCCGGGAAGTGCTCGCCGGGGAATAACTTTTCATAAAGTTCAGATAGTTTGGGGAATTTCCCCGGCTTGCCGTTTTCTTTTAATTCTCCTACAAACTTAATGGTTTTTATCATAGTATCAATGCGTTTTCCCTTGAAAAGTGCATCTTCTACGTTTTTACTCTCATAATACTCCTTTCCCATTAAACGAAGAATCATGGCTTTTATTATAGACGTATCAAAGTATATGTTATGACCTATCAGCAAACGAGCCTTTAAACAGTCCTCTATAAATTCGCCTATAATATCTGCGAACCTTACGCCATTCTCTAAAGCTTTTAGCTGGGTAATACCATGTATTGCGATTGATTCTTCCGGAATACTCCAAAATTCAGGATATATAATAAAGCTTCTTTCTTTGCCATTAATTACCCATGCAATTTGCACAATATTAGGGAATGTTTCAAAATCTTCATCCCATTTAGATCCCTTAGAGGGAATGCCAGTAGTTTCTACATCATAGAAACAAATATTATCTAATACGTTCTTATTCATAAAATAACTCCTTTTGTTGTTCTATATTAATTGTCTTTTTTACATATTCTGCATGCGCCACCCACACACAGCCACATTTAAGGCATTTCAACCGGCTAAACCCGTGGGGCGTATATTCATATCGTATAATACGCCAACTTTTTAACGGGTAACATTTACGGCTTTTATGGCATTTACAAAACATTCTTTCTTATTATTATTGCTCGTGTTTCTATTGGTGTGCCGCTGCAATTAAACTCACCTTGTGGTATGTTGAATACTTCACCATTCACAGAAGAAATCCATGCGCGGAAATCTTCGCATTTCTTTTCATTTGAAAATTCCCAATGCTTACTCGTAATGGCAGCCAACGTACCGCCTTCTTTAAGAAACTCGTACATCATACGCACATGGTCTATGTCCTGATTGTGTGAAAATGGCGGGTTCGCTATTATTTTAGAATATGTTGAATGTTCCCCCTTCGTGAAATCATCGCCTAAAATCCTTACGTTTTCCATCTTTTGCAGGAACTCCTTGTTTTCAGGCATCAACTCGTAACAATCAACAATGACGGACGGATTAGAGCGGTGTATGGATTTTATTAGACCTCCACGCCCTGCACTTGGTTCCAACACGCTATCCTCATCGGAAATTCCACCGGAAATCATGACTAACCAGTCCGCCACATTGGGCGGAGTCTCGAAAAATTGGAAATCCTGTTGCAAATTGCACCGTTTCCCATCGTGTAGTATCGAGAATACGCGTTCAGCATTGAACGGGAAAACAAATCCTTGTACATTTCCCCCTCTCCAACTTCCCCCGGCTTCCTCAATCCATTTCTTTGCCTCTGAATACGAGTTCTTATTGAATTTGATTCTTGGAAGCTTTAATATGTTGTTTTCAAGCGTGCAATGTTTTAAAATGTCCTCTACGCACCATTTATTCCCATCGTCAACTTTTTCACTTTTTTTAGAAGCGATTACATTCGGAGCAAGCATGGAGCTTATTTTGCTTACCATCTTATTAGAGGCATCCATAAATACGTTTACACTCCCAATGGCATGAAGGAGGAACTCGGTATCCACGTGTCCCGTTTCGTCGTAGATATCTACCCCGTCTGACAGTTCCGACAACGAATTCAACATTTCAACGCTACCAGCTAACGCTTCGAGTAAAACATGCTTTTTGTTCTTCATAACTTTTCTGTAAATAAATTCTTGTTGTGTCCATGTTTGCATGTCCCAATAAGTCGGCGAGCAGCACAATATCATGGTTTTTCTTTAAAAACATTTTTGCAAAGAAATGTCTGAAGGCGTGCGGGTGAATGTGAGGCAGATCATTTTCTTCGCTGAATTTGTTCAGCCAGTCGGTGATGCTG
>ENA-OOQP01000119-OOQP01000119.1-human-gut-metagenome-genome-assembly--contig:-NODE-119-length-41561-cov-29.534091_pt1 | contig 41561 bp, 32 predicted proteins | sample MGYA00241266_ERZ501171 | MGnify/ENA primary metagenome ERZ501171 (study PRJEB25962, sample SAMEA2042501) | human gut metagenome | biome: human gut; feature: human-associated habitat; material: faeces...
CTGCAATGCAATGCGGGAGAGTAGGTAGCCGCCTCCTTTCAATTTCAGAAGCCTCAGATTTCGAAAGATTTCTGAGGCTTTTTTGTTTTTCCCACAGTTCTGCTTTCTTATCGCCCAGCTTTTTCCCACAGCTCCTCCCAGCTCCTTTACCTTTTTACCCTTTTACCTTTTATGGTTTCTTTTACCTTTTTACCCTTTTACTTTTTTATCTTTATATATTTTTCTCTCAAAAATTATGGTGAATCTTCTTTAGTGATGTTTAAGTATAAAATGTTAATGAATGGTGGATTTGTCATTAGAAATTAGCAAAATTACGTACTAAAATGTTATTTTCCACTAAAAAATTACGAAAAATACCCCCCCCCTTATTATTTTTTTATTACTTTTGCCCCAAGAAAATGCGAACTATCATGTAAACGATTAATTTATATAATTACCTATTTTTATAATAAAAGCGAAAAAAAATAGATTTAACTAAACTCTTTTAATAGATGGTGAAACGATTAATTTTAGCTTCAGTGTTACTCATATTTGTATCGCTAGCTAATTATGCGCAAATCACGGGAGTCAAGTCCAACCTCTTATATTGGGCTACAACAACTCCTAATCTCGGTGTCGAGACTGCCTTAGGCAAGAAGCATACCGCTCAGGTATTCTTTGGCTTCAATCCTTGGAAACAGTCCGGTGGCGACCAGTCAAGCCTTCGTCATTGGCTTTTGCAACCAGAATACCGTTACTGGTTCTGTCAGAGCTTCAATGGCTGGTTCTTGGGTGTTCATGCCATGGGCGGACAGTTTAATGCAGGAGGAGTGAAGTTACCCCTTGGCATTTTCAAATCACTACGTGACCATCGCTATGAAGGATGGTATATAGGTGGTGGTGTGACCGCTGGTTATCAATGGCCTCTTTCCAAGCACTGGAACCTGGAAACCTCTGTAGGTTTCGGATATGATTATATCCAGTACGACAAGTTCAAGTGCGGTGCCTGTGGCGAGAAGGAGAAGTCATCTCATGACAACTACGTGGGTCCTACCAAGGCAGCCATTTCTCTTATTTATATGTTGTAACTCATTAAACATAATCTATGAGTATGAAAGATTTTAAGAACTACATATTATTATTCAGCTCTCTTTTGATGGCTATGCCTCTTGCAGCCCAGGATTGCAAGAGTCTCAAGTTGGCTGCCGATAAGATTCAGGTATCTAATGTACAGATGTCTCATCATAATGACCGGGTTACGGTTGCGATGGATCTGAATCTCGATTCCCTGGATCTCCCTACCAACAACCAGCTTGTCTATACTCCGATGATCAAGCATAAGGGAGAGTTGCTCAAGATGCCTGAGATTGTTATCAACGGTAGAAGACAGCAGATTATGTTTGACCGAGGGGTTGGAAAGAAACAGTTGCAGCTTTCACCTCAGGCTTTGGTGGTGAAGCGAGACAACAAGAAGCAGCAGACCGTGAAGTATCTGGCATCCGTTCCTCTGTCTTCCAAGGTAAGGAACTACGATCTCGAAATTCACGAAGACCTCTGCGGTTGTGGTGATCTGCAGGATGGCAATGATTTCACGGTTTCTCGCTGTCGCCAGCCGGTAGCTTCTTTCGTCCGTCCGGAGGTAGAGGCAATCAAGGTCCGTCATCTGGATAAGCGCGCTTATATCGATTTCCCGGTAGACCGTATAGAGCTACATGCCGACTACCGTCGCAATCCGGCTCAGTTGGACAGCATCGTAAGAACCATCAATGCCCTGAAAGATGATAAGAACCTGGAGGTGAGCGGCATCAACATTCATGGTTATGCATCACCTGAGAGTCCTTACACCCATAATGATTATCTGGCAAAGAACCGTGCCAAGACGCTGACCGAATATGTCCGCCGGATGGTGAAGTTGCCAAACAACCTCTTCACGGTTTCTTCTACTCCAGAGGATTGGGATGGTCTGATAGCTTATATTAAAGGTAGCAACCTGGAGCATAAGGATGCCATTCTGGCGATTATTGCAGACAAGAGTCTGAATCCGGATGCCCGCGAGTTGAAGATTAAGAAGCAGTATCCTTCAGAGTATCGCTTTATGCTCGACACCTGGTATCCAGCCCTCCGCCATTCCGACTACCACATTACTTATAAGGTGAAACCTTTCGATGTGGAAGAGGCAAAGGAGATTATCAAGACCAAGCCACAGCAGTTGAGCCAGGAGGAGATGTTCATGGTAGCCCAGACTTACGAGCCAGGCAGCAAGGAGTTTAATGATGTGATGGAGATTGCCGTCCGCATGTTCCCGGAGAATGAGACAGCGAATCTGAATGCAGCCATAACCCGCTTGAATGCCGGTGATGCAGATGATGCGAAACAATATCTCGACAAGGCTGGAACCAGTGCCGATGCCCAGAATGCCCGAGGAGTCTATGAGATGCTGAAGGGCAACGAGAAGCAAGCTCGTTATTATCTGGAGCAGGCGGCCAAGGCAGGTATTGCTTCTGCAAAAGAAAATTTACAGAATCTATAAAGTTATACATACTGTCTGTTTAGGACAATATAGCTATTCCTTAGAGCCAGGGTACTGCCCTGGCCTGGGACAGTCTCCTGAACCAGGCATATCTTTTCTAAGTACAAATATAGAAAGAAACTCAAATATAACGTATTAGATGAATTGTAAACCAAATATATAAAAATGTAATATAATTAGATTTTTAAGAACGTTTATAAATAAAGAAATAATTATTAATAACAACTATAATAACTTACAAGATGAAGAAAACTTTATTATTTTCCGTTGCATTGGCGGGGCTGATGCTAGGTTCTTGTTCAAGTAGCGATGATCTGAATGGTGGTGGTAACAACACAGGTTCTAATCAGAGTGGTAGTGGATACATCTCACTTTCTTTGAATTTGCCTACACGTAGTGGTTCTATGAGTCGTGCAGAAAACGACAAGTTTAATGATGGACTTGCTGACGAGTATGCTGTTAAGAATGGTACCTTGATTCTGTTTGAGGGTACTGATGAAGCCAATGCAACATTTGCTGGAGCTTACGAGTTGAAGAATTTGAGTATGAACTTGGTTGGAACTACAAATGATAATATTACAACCACAACCAAAATTACCCAAAAGATTAATAGTGGATTAGCAGATGGCACTAAGAATTTCTATGCAATTGTTGTATTGAATAACAATGGAACACTTACAGTTAATGAAACTAATGCTACACTGGAAGTAAATGGTGAGAATTTTCCTTCAACTAAGAAAATTTCAGATTTGCAAAACTTGGAATTGACCAAGGATGCTTCTGCCTTTAAAACAACTGGTTTCTTGATGATGAATGCTCCTTTGTCAAGTGTTAAAGGTGGTGAATCTGAGCCAACTGCTGCAAAAATCTCTGTTGCTTCTAAGATAGATAAGGATCATATATATTCTACCGAAGCTTTGGCTAAGGCTAATTCTTCTGCAACTATTTATGTAGAGCGTGCTTTAGCCAAGGTAGATGTAACAGCTACTAGTACTACAGGTCATTTGACCGATAATACATCAGTACCATATACTATTAAGGGTTGGATATTGGATAATACGAATAAGAAGACCTATTATTTGAGGAATACTTCAAATTCTTCAGATTGGCTTTCTCTTGCAACTAATGCTGTAGCTCCGGATAAACCAGCTAAGCCTTATCGCTTTGTTGGTGATACTCCTATGGAGAGTGGTGTATCATTGTATCGTACCTATTGGGCGAAAGACCCTAACTATAATACCACACCATCTTCTCTGTCAACAGATTTCAGCACCATAGGTAAAAAAGCACCTGCAACTTTGAAGAATCTTGGTGAGCATGATTATTGCTTGGAAAATACTTTCGATGTTCCTAACCAGAATCAAAATGTAACAACACGTGTTATCGTTGCTGCGCAGCTCGGTTCTGGTTCAACTTTCTATGTTGTTAATGATAACGAGAAGGATCTTCTCGATGCGAACGATATGAAGAAGGCTGTTAAGAGTGCATTCTTGAACAATACTGACGTACAAGCATGGATTAAGACGGGCTTGAAGGCTGGTGAAATAATTGATGAAAATGATTTGGATGTTACTGTTGCTAGTACAGCAGGTAATAACGTACCTACCGTTTCTGTCAATGCTACAGGTAATGCTAAATATACTACTGGTGCAGCCCCAACTGTGACCGCAGATATTACAAACATTATGAAAACAATCAAGGTTGCTACTTATGAGAATGGTATTTCATACTATCCTGTAAGAATTAAGCATTTTGGTGACGAATTGACTCCATGGAAGAATGGGGAAAATCCACAACCAACTGTAAATGCTGGTGCGTATCCAGAAACCAATCAGGCTGCAAATTATCTCGGTCGTTATGGTGTACTCCGTAATAACTGGTATAATATTGATGTTCAAGGTATCAAAAAACTTGGTTCCCCAGTTGTTCCTGAGGTTACTGGTGATACAGATGATGAATTGGCAGCTTACATCTCTGTCAAGATCAACGTCCTCTCTTGGGCTAAGCGTACACAGGGAGCAACTCTCGGTGAGTAATATAAAACGATAAATATAGAAAATAATAATTGATTAGCGATATGATAGCGCAGAAGATAAATAAATGGTTAAAGGGTGTCATGGCAGCTGCCATGACCCTGGCCGTCGCAACCTCATGTCACGATATGTGGCATCAGGATTACAGCGATTGTCCTAATGGTGTATATGTGAAGTTTAAGTATGATTATAACCTCCAGCGTGCCGACATGTTCAATGACCATGTTGGACAGGTAACGCTGTATGTATTCGACGAGAACGGAAACTATATAACCCAACAGACCGAGACGAATTCTGCGCTATCATCGCCTCTCAAAGACCCAAATTACGTGATGCACGTCGAGAACCTGCAGCCAGGTAAATATCAGTTCCTTGCCCTTGCCGGACAGAATGCTTATGCCGACCAGTTAACTTCAGGCCGTGCCAAGTTCGTTCGTACCGCTCCATCGGCTACAGGAGATAAGATGCAGAAACTGGAAGTGAATCTCGATCATGAAAATAGGGGAGAGTATGATGAGGTTGTCAACAACAGCCTTCCTCTCGATACCCTCTGGCATGGTAAACTGCTGGAGGCAGTAGAGGTATCATCCTCAAAACCTTCTTATGCAACCATCCCTCTGGTGCGTGATACCAAGAAGATTAACGTAGCGCTTCGTGACCTTGACTCTCCACAGGATATGGATGTCAACGACTACACGATGACCATCGAAGACCATAATGCCCGCATCCTTTGGGATAACTCTCTCGATGAGAGCCGTAAACTCATTTATACGCCTCATGCCACATGGAATACGGTAGATGAGAACGAGCAGGGCAAGATAGCCCATGCTGACTTTATGACTTCCCGCATTCTGAAGCACGAAGATTACAACCAGGATGGCCGACTCCTCATTAAGAGTAAAGAGACCGGAAATACAGTAGTAAATGTCAATCTTCCTGACCTCTTGAGTCGTCTTCGCACCAGCGAGGAGTACAGTTACAGTGCACAGGAATTCCTAGACCGTGCCTACGATTACAAACTTCAGTTCTTTATTCAGGGTGGCAAGCTCAAGTATTGTTACATCACCATCAGTGTGAATGTACTGAGTTGGAGCAAGCGCATCCAGTTCGAAGAACTCCATTAACATGTCCTACCCGGCTTTCAGCAAGCCGATATAAAAAGAAAGTGTATGTTTAAAATGAAAACTATAACCCTCTCATTGCTAGCCCTTTTGCTGGTTATGTCGTTTGCATCCTGTGCAAGTGACACTACTAGTGATTTGCCTCTGCCAAGCAAAGATATGAAGGCATATCTGCAGGTAAAGGTAACGGTGGAAGGTAGTGGAGATACACGAGCGAGTAGGACAACTACAGGACCTCAAGGAGGTGAAAATGGAGATGGAAGAGAACCAGGAACCAATCATGAAAATGAAGTCAATTCTCTTGCTGTCTTACTATATGAATCTGGTAAAGATGACCTGTCGGATGATAATGCTATAATAGATTATGTATATACATTTACCAATTTAAAGAAGGCAACAACTCCTACTTCCGGCAGCGATGCAACTTATACTACCGTTCCAAAAGAAATAGATGCTGCAATTGTCGGCAAGAATTATCATGTTATAGTGATAGCCAATGCAGACGATATGACTTCCAGATGTAAAGGAAAGAAGATTAGTGAAGTAAGAGATTTGCAGATGTCGAAGGTGTGTACCCGAGATGCTGATATTACAAAGTTCTCAAACTTCATCATGTCATCAAAGAATGATGCTAAGATAGATTTCACCAAGGAAGGTTCAGAAACAGATCCTTATGTGGTAGATGTAAACATCGAGCGCTTGGCTGCCCGTATCGACATCATTCCAAATGCTACTTTTGATGGTACCAGTCAAGGTTATTATTATAACGTAATGGATGGTACGAATGTAGTAGGCGGTTTTAAGCTCGAATCTGTCACTCCTAACAAAGTCATGACAAAGGGAGAATATCTGATAAAGCGAGTTTCTTCAGATGCAGCTGTATCTACAGTTACTTATTACGGTGAAGAAGAAATGAATCCTACAACCAAGGCTTCTACTAATTATGTGGTTTGTCCATGGACAAATATTCATACTTCGACAACTCTGAGTAATGCCGAGGGTTCTACATCTTTATATAATGTAAAGGAGATAACTTCTACCAGTACAACAGTAGGAACTGCATCATACATCCTCGATTATGTGATGGAGAATACGACCACCGATAATGCCGAGGCTTATTCTACTGGTCTTATCTTTAAAGGCAAGTATTACGAGTCTTCCGAATGGGATGCAACAAAACATCGTCCGATTGCAGGTGCAAAAGGTACTGAAAAGGAATATACCTATACGCTCCGTCATAGCGACCCTTCAGGAAGTGGAACCACCGCTGACCCGATGCATTTTGGTGTAGTCCGCAACAACATCTATCAGGTAAAGGTAGAAGGTGTTGAAGGAAAGTCTAAAGGTTTGAAGTTGACCATACATGTGAGAAAATGGGCAACCTATACTCATGAAAAGACAACAATGTAAAGACAAATAGATAAACAGAAAGTATAGTTTGAAATAAAACTTTCAGAGAAAATGAAAACGATTAGAATGATACATACGGCATTGATTCTGATGGTGCTAGCCTTTATCTCGGCTTGCTCCACAGATAGTGCTGACCCTATACAGGGAGACAGTGGAGGCGATAACCCAGGCGACAAGATTACCGTCCACATGACTCTTTCTACAGCTCCTTCTTCCGGAACCAGAGCTACGTTGTCATGGAATGATGGCGTAGATGCAGAAAACATGAAGAGCTGGGTAGTAGCCTTTGTGAAAGACAACAAGGTTGTTTCTTTTGCAGAGAACAACAATGTATCGGATGGTAATCGTATTAAAGATGATGTTGCGATAACAGATCTTCCTAAAGAGAATGCCACCTATCAGGTCTATTCCTTTGCCAATCTTACAGCTGCAGAACTAGAAATCTCTAAAGGTGCAGAAGTTCATTTCGATAACATGAAATGGAAGATGAACGGCAATGGCTTCAATGTGAATGCCATAGACTGCAAAGGTATTCCAATGAGCAATAAGCAGGAAGTAACGGTAGATGCTTCCGGTAAGACTGATAAAAACGAACTTTGGGTAGTAAGAATGCTGGCGAAGGTTACACTTCAGTTTAAGAATCCAAGTTCTACAGATTTGGTAATCAATGATATTACCATCAGCGATATCACAAAGAACAGTAGTGAGAATGGAGATGCAGAAAACATCATGTTGCTGCCAAAGCATTCAGATGCATCATCTGGTGCAGATAAAGATGAGGTTACATGTATTCCAAATCTGGTAGGGCAGGCAGCAACGGAGAATTATACTTATAAGCTGTCTCCAGCAGTGACGATACCAGCAGGTACTACGGATTATAAAGAGATTTCGTTTTATGTGAATGAAAGCGCAGCGGGCAATACTTCCAAGTATTTCATCATCAACCTGAATACTTCAGCAGGAGTCAAGCGTTACGCCCTGTTCCAGGATTGGACAACGATAGCTCGCAACGACCATCACATTCTTCCAATCTCTTTAGATGATTACAAGTTGAAGTTTGATGTTCAGTCCTTCTCTGCCATCGGTCTCTATCCATCCATAAGAGATAACGGAACCACTCTTTCCTACACCTGTTATTACCCGGAAGAGGAATTCCATATCCAGCCAAAAGTAGTGCATGCCGATGATACCGATGTGTCTGGAACCATCGATTATGCCAATGTAAAATGGGAGTTAATCCAAGAAGATGGTATGGCTGATGCCGCAGCTGCTACTGCGAATGCCCATAAGGTGTTTAAAGGTCTTCCATCATGGAATACAACCACCGGCTATTTTGAAGGTATCTTCAATGATGATGCTGCCGATAAGCAGAGTGCCCTCTACAAGGTCACCGTCCCTGTGCCAGGTGCCTCAGGAAAAGAACTTATATATAAGATACTTTTCACCAAGGATTTAAGAAGCTATGCTGCTCGTAAACATTATACACGTAAATACTATCGCTATGAATAAGATTAAAAACATATATCGTACTCTCATCCTCCTCCTTTCATTGGTTTTAATGCCAGTGGAAGGATGGGGAGAAACAGCTGTGTTGACAAAAGGTACTGATGGCTCTTATAAGCTTGATTTGAAGAATGCGTTTTTGGATGCAAACAATTATTATAATAGCTATAAATATAAGTTTTATCGTTTAGAATTTAGAGATAATACTGATAAGTCAATATCTGACCTATCTAGCTGGGTTATTAAATATGGTAATCCTTGGAGTGCAAATGACGTAAGTTCTGAAACGTCTAGCAATTGCTATTTGTATAAGAATAGTGATAATTATTTTTTTGATGGAAATAAAGGACAAGCTACTCAATATGCTAATAACATTTTATATTTTACTCCTCCAACTGATGTAAATCTCGAAGGAGCAAAGATTGTTCTTCATCTTTCAAATGATGAAGGGCTCTTGACTGGTGCTACCAAAGAGCAAGCAACATATACTTATAATGTTCGTTTGGCAGAAAACTTAACTGATTATTCTATCAAAGAGGGTAATCAGCCTGCTGATATGAAGGTAATTTCAAGTAGAAAGGTTGTTGATGATGCTAATAAGTCTATATCTTTTAAACTTTCAGAATCTGGTGCAGTATATGTACGTTGGCAAGTGCTTGATAAAAAAGGAAATGCACTAGATAATGTAGGAAGCTACTTGAAAGTTTACGGCTATACTGCCGTTAAAGACAAGATGGTTTGGACACAGTTTAATTCTTGGGACGGTGATAAATCTCAGGAAAGTGCAACTTTTACTCTTCCTTCTGATAAGTCATGGGATGATGGTTATCAGGTGGTTTGTTATTGGGCAACAGATAAGTCTGATGGAGATTTTTATTATGATGGAAATAAAGCATATTTCTTCCAAGAGCCAACTCTTTCTGGCAAGTGTGTCTTCTCTTTTATGTCTAAGACGGCTGCAGAATCTGCTACGTTTACTCCTAATATAAGTAGCAATGTCCAAAAGACAACAGAGATTAGAGCTACTACAGATGCTTCTTTTACTATTTCAATGCCTAATACAGCGAAATATATGCGCTGGTATGTGGCAGATAAGGATGGAAAAGTGGTAGATAAGATAGATGCTTTAACTCCTGATGGTTCAGCCACAACTTATATAAAGAAAGGTAACTATTATATTTGGTATAATAGTGATAATGAGGCAAATAGTAACGATTTGAAGATGACCTTCACGCTTCCTAGTGGAAGTACTTGGACTGATGGTTATCAGGTGGTTTGTGCCTGGGCATCAAGTTCAGATGGTTCAGATATTCTCTATGATAATGACAACAATTATTATCTCTTGAAAGAGCCAAATCTCAGTGGCTTGTATGTTACTGCATTTACTACTGCAGAGCAGATTAAGAGTAAGGATCTTGCTTTGAGCAGTTTGTCAAAAACTGCTGTTGATGAGTCTGATGTATATATGGTAAATGACGGCATTGAGCAGGTAACTGTTACAATACCTAAGCATAGTGTAAAGTATGTACGTTGGCAGCTCATTGATATGACCACCGGTAAGATTGTGGACACAGTGGGTGAAGATGATAATCAGATATTGAACAACTCCAACTTTACCAATAGAAAGAAGGGAAGTTTTGTTTATTACAATGCAACTTCTTCTTCAGATCAGTCTGTAAGGCAGGTAACTTTTGATAAGTCACAGGTTACTGGTGCTGGCGAATGGAGTAACTATCAATTAAAGGCGGTTTGGACCGATAATGTAGATGGTATTGACGCCCCAACTTTGGATACCAAGCCATTTATTGTGGCAGAACCTTCTGTACTACAAGGTGCTTATACCGTTAATTTTAAGACCGTAGCTCAGGCAACTGCTGATCTGAAACTGTCTTCAGCATTATCATCTAATGTAATTAATGAGTCTGATAACTTTGCTGTCTCTGGCAGTAAGGTTACTGTTACTGTGCCTACTCACTACCTCCGTTATATCCGTTGGCAGGTGATTGATAAGACTACAGGTAAGGTGATTGAAGCTTTGCCAGATGGTACATTGAGTAGTTCTTCAACTTATAATAGAGGTAAGGGCAATTATATAGGCTATTCTGAGACTTCTGTAAGCGATGAAAATCTCAGAACGATTACTTTTGATAAGTCTAAATTGAGTACTCCTGGTGATTGGAAAAATTACCAGTTGAAAGCTGTATGGACAAATGACGTCACAGGTATGACATCTTATATCAAAACTGATGGTACAAGATATGTTGTATCAGAACCATCTGTTATGCAGGGTGTTTATACGGTATCATTTGCAGACAAGAGTGCTGTAGGTACATTAAATACTTCTACTGAACCAACAACAGTTAAGGAAGTAGATGGTGTTTTGATAAATAGTTCAACTGCGGGTAATGATGCCAAAAGGATTAATGTCAACTTAAATCATAAGCTGGATGAAATTCTGTCAGCTCTTGGAAAGTCTTCAGTAAGCGAGCTGGGTAATCTCTATATTCGCTGGACTGTTACTGATGCTGATGGTAACAGCTTCACAACTCATGGTTTTGGAATATCAAGCAAGAAATATAATGACTTTAATAGTAATAAGTATTTTAATGTCTTGACGAAAGACCCAAGTAGCAAATTGTCAGACTTGTTGAAAGTATCCTTTGCACCAACTTCTGAGCTTTATAGCTTTGATATAACAAAGGTTACCAATATCTCTTGTGTCATCACAGATGATATTGATGGATTGACAGAGACAGAAGGAATCGTTACAAAAGAGCCTACTAGCCTGAAGTTGAAATATCAGGTAAAGATTGTAGACCCTACTAAGGTGCCTTTCCGTCATTACAAGGGTTATGCCAATGCAGATGGTGATTATGAGGTGATAGATGCTTCTAAGGGACAGTTACGCCAAAAGACCTATACTTGGGAGTATACGTACCCTGTTGAAGTTGGCAAATCTGTTCCACTGACGTTGCCTATGGAAGATTTTGATGGAGTTGCCACCCAAGGCCATGACGCTTTGGAGCCATTAGGTTATTACAGATGGTATAATTATGATACTGATGAAGCATCTGCTAATATTAAAGCCGATACTCAAGATACAAATTACTTGCAAGAAATAAGTGATGAAAAAGGCAATAAAAAAGGTCTTTTAGCTTATAATTTGGGTAAAATTAATCCATGGCAAGGTAATCTCGGTGTTAATTATACTCGCCCAGCTGATGATAATTGGAAGGGTGAGACGATTGCCTGTGATGTGAGCCGTTATGTTGATGGTATGGACGAGTCTGGGTTATATATGGATCATGAAAGTACGCTTTCTATCCGTTATATCTTCCATCTGATTCCTGCTAAGCAAATGGCTGATATGGAAATGGATTATCTTACCCATTCGGATAATGATCTCACTTACGAGGATAATAAGAATGTTACTGTTGGTTTCGCAAAAGACAATTCTCAAATGACTTTGCGTCTTAATATGAAACCGACTATGTATTATTTCTATCCGATGACAAATCCTAAGCATCATGTCTATTTCCCTGCAGACCAGAAAACTGAACGTGACATAGTTGAGACAGACTTCGGACCTGACCTCAAGCAAGCAACTAAGGTTATTTGGAGAATATATAATGGTGATAAAGATAGATACTTTGATACAGAGAGTAATGTGAAAGATTTCCCTCGTTTTTTTGATGTCAGTCAAGAGCTCTTAAATAATGCAAATACATGGAAGAATTTGGATGGTAATTCCGTTTCTGATAAGATTACATTCAAGAATGGAGACCACTTCTCTGTTGTGGCTTATGCTGTGAATGAAAGCGACAATAGTAGTTGTCCGATTGCCAATTTCAACTGTCGATTCTTTGGTTTCCATCCTATGATGGATTCCGAAATGGGGAATGAAGAAATTCAGCGTAAAATATCTTATCTTGAGGAGAATTATAACCGTGTGGCTATGGTTAGTTTCGATAATGATAGCCCTGAACAAACTGTTTCTCCTCCAACCAATGATATGGATAACCAATCCGAGCATCCGTCTGATTGGTCAAAGAGAAACTATGGATTCGTCTATAAGAATCTTTTGAGTAAGAGTGCGGGGTATACTGGTAGTCCTAATTGGAATGACCCAATGCATTCACCATTGCATGGTGAATATGGTATCTATAAGACGGCTAATGTGAAGGGAGTATCATCTAGTTCAGATAAATATCAGTGGTATGATGGTTCTGAGTTACATGATAGAACATGGGAATTATCCGGCGGTTCTCAAACGGGTTCCTTCCTCTATATTGATGCTTCAGATGAAAGCCGTACCATTGCATCTGCAGAATTTAATGCAAGCCTATGTACTGGTCAGCAAATGGCTTTCTCAGCGTATGTTGCTGATATGACTAGTGCACAAACATATCCGCAGCTTATGTTTAAATTGTTTGGTCTTGTTGGTAATAAGAAAGTATTGCTTCATAATTTCTCTTCAGGAGATTTTGACTTAAATCGTGATAGTAAAGATAAGGGAAAATGGTATCAGGTATATGGTAAGATTACCATTCAGAAAGAGTCACATGCGGAACAGTACGATAAATTCCGTATTGAGATTGATAACTATAGTAAGGGTACTCAAGGTGCTGACTATGCTGTTGATGATATCCGTATATATTTAAAGCCGGCCAAGGTGGAGGTCTTCCAGGACCGACCTGCCTGCGGTGAGAACGGAGAAGGTAAAGTCAAGCTGAAGATACGTGCCATTCACGAGACTTTGAATGCTATACTTAACCATACGGATACGAAAATCCATTTCCGTTTTGTGGAAGAAGATGGTACACCAGTAACAGGAACAGGTCTTTACAACTATAATTTGGATGGTGTGGAGCAAACAATGCCAGATGGCTATGCTTCTGTTGATGTATATGATTCAGAAGCAGATTGCAAGTCCCATACGATAGATGGTGTCAACATGATAGAGACTGATGCATATGGTGAAACTTACATCATTCTTGCTAACCATAAGTTTGGACTCAAGGCTGGTAAGAAGTATTATGTCTCTGTATGTGCTGATAGTGATCCAAATGCATCTGATGCACAGTGGGGTAAACCTTCTGACGTCTGCTCTATTTATAGCGATTTGTTTGAGTTGGTTGGTCAGACTCCTGCGATTATAGATAACGAGGGTAATGTCATTACTGACTATCGTGTGGACTGTGCAGATCCTAATCCTAGTGTTAAACTTAAGGGCCGTCTCACAACCATCGATCCAAAGACTGGTGCAAAGATTACGCTTACAGATGTGCCTTTCTATTGGTATATCGATCAGAAGACTGATGCTTATAACAGTACCGCTTCTAATGAAATTACGATTCCTGTTAGTGATATTAAATATGGTGCTCATACAATCTATATGAAACCAGCACCTAATGGGAAAAATGAAGCAGGTGATGATGTTTATACAAAAGATGGCGTGAGCTACTTGCTTTGTGATGGAGCAGTTCCTGTACCTCTGCGTATAGCTAAGGATGGTCCACAGCTTAACTTCGGTTTCAATGATGTGTATTATCCGTTTAATGATGCAACTTATAAGTCTGCGCTTCGTATCGGATTGCCACAGATTAAGAAGTTGTTGGAGCGAAACAAGACAAACTCTTCCGAGGGATATCTCCAGGTACCATTGCATAGCGCAAGCTATAAGACTGGTGTCGAAGATAAGACTTTGACATTCATTGATGATAGTAAGACTGAGGCAGATAATACTTCTGAAAATGTCTATGTTGCTACAACCAATGATCCATTGTGGAACAAAACTGGTGCTACATGGCTGTCAGTTCCTGTTGCAAAATTAAAGTCTACAGAGATTGGTGAAGTGGGTACTGCTACTCAGTCAATCCTCGACCTCCTGTTCTCAAAGGATGTATTGGATAAATTCCATGAGGGATACTACTATGAACTCAGATTCGTCTTCGAGCAGAAAGCTGCTGGAACTACCAACTGCCCGGGCGAGTCTTATCTCAAGGTGAAGATAGTACCGGAGTTCATTACCTGGACTCCTACGGCGAATGGCGGTATGAATGCCAACTGGAATAATGATGATAACTGGCATCGCTCATCATCTACTGAATTGCATGATAATGAGTATCCTGATTATCAGGCTTATGGTAATGCATCTGGTATTACGCCTAAGGTAGAGATTCCTACGCAGAATAGCTATGTGCCAATGAAGTTTACCAAGGTTACTGTCGTCAACTTGAATGGAAAGCCTTTCCCTGACCTCGGTAACATAGTTTATCGTCAAGAGAATGGTATTGCTACCAAGTTGAATAATGCCAAGGGTAATGAGGCTACGAAGTATATCCAGTATGATATTATGACTTACTGGGATGAAGCAGCTGCTAATAAGGGATTGGATGCTGATGGTAATCTGAAGTGCGAGAAGTTCTATGGCAATACCTGCCATCAGATTTACTTCAAGCCTCAGGGCGAGCTTCGTGACCAGTGCTATCTCGTATATGACAAGGCTTGGGTAGAGAAGGAGCTGGAGCCTAACAAGTGGTATACCATGGCTTCGCCTCTGCAGTATATCTACGCAGGTGATATGTATGTGCCGGCAAAGAATGGACGACAGGAAACCAAGGCGTTTACGGATATCAAGTTTACGGATAAGGCTGCTGATGGTACTGCTGTGTATAGCCGAAGCAAATATCCGGTTTATCAGAGAGCCTGGATGAAGAGTGGAGTAGAGGAGATTATACCTAAGAGTGATTATCCTGCTTCTCATTATCCTGATAGTGCTAAGACTGATGATATGAATCTCAATCTCGGCTACTGGAGCCACGTATATAATAAGGTGGACGAGAGCTATGCCGCAGATGGAACATTCGGTGGCTTCGCTATCAAGGCTGGTAATGCGCTCTTGCCGAAGAGACCTACTGATGGTAATACATTGCCAAATGCGATACTCCGTTTGCCAAAGGCTGATACCAGCTATCAGTACTACGATTATAATGGAACAACGACTTCTGACAGTACAGATGTAACCAAGCCGGATGTATCTGCTATCGTTTCTTCAGATAAGAATAGCACTGGCCATGGCAAACTTCTCGTTGCTTTCAACAACGATGAGAAGCATCTCGCAGAGATGACTCAGAGTTTAGGAACTGATAACAACAGCGGTTTCTATCTCGTGGCTAATCCATATACCTGCTCTATCTCGATGGCTAAATTCTTCGAGGGTAATTCAGGTTTGCAGAACGCTATTTGGATTGTAGAGAAAGGTGAGGTAAAGGCAATTTCTTCTACAGAATTGGGTAAGCAGAACTATGCTATCCAGCCTACCCAGTCGTTCTTTGTCAAGAAGAATGACGCAACGGTTACAGATGTAAGATTCACTTCTACGATGTGTATAGACCGCACCATTACTCCTGGCCTTCGGATGGCATCAGACTATGTCAAGAGCATTAAAGCAACGATTGTGAATTCCAACGGTCAGACTTCAAAGGCACGCATCGCTTTGCGTCCGGAGGCTTCTGCCGACTATGATGATCAGGAGGATGTAGATCTCTTGTATGATCAGAACCTGAAGGATGTTCCGCAGGTTTATACCGTTGCCGGCAACGAGGCGGTGGCTGTGAATGCAGTTCCTGAGTTGTCCTGGATTCCACTCGGTATCGTGAGCCAGCAGGCTGAAGAGGTTTCACTTACCCTGAAGGGTGTGAACAAGCTCGATGCTCCGGTTTATCTCTATGATGCTGCATCGGCAAGCTTTACAGAACTTCATGAAGGCGAGGCTGTGAAGGTGAAGGCGGGTGACCACGGAAGATACTTCCTCACCCAGACCCGTACCTCAACCGGCATCGACCGCATGGAGGCTGAAGAGCAGAGCGCACCGGTGAAGGTTTACTCACCTGCTGCAGGCATGATCGTTGTTTCTGCCTTGGGTGGTGAGAAGCTTGACAGGGTTCAGGTATTTACGTTGGATGGCAAGATGGTTCACAGTTATCAGTTGCCTGATAAGCAAAGAATGATTCTGCGAGTTCCATCCGGCATTTACATCGTGAAGGCATCTACCCAGTCCTGTGCTCAGACTAAGGGTCAGAAGATTTCAGTAAGATAGTATATTCTGGTTTTTAAATATCAATACTTATTTTTTAATACCCACATTATCTGATACCTTACTATATATAGGGGCATCTTTGTTTCTTTGGTAGAGACGAAGGTGTCCCTATCATTTTTATTATTTTTTTAACACGCATAATTTGCTAGTTTCCAACAATTATCTTATATTTGCAAAGAGTTTCTGTGTCTTTTATGTAGAGATTCAGATGAACGACATCAAAAAACGAACTTGATTCGCATGATGAAAGAGACAAATATACAATCACAGGTAACGTCCACTATTGCAGGGGACGACGGCGAAGCCGTGGCAAAAAGTGAACAAAACGCTAAGAAAAAGGTTCCGGAAAAGCCTAATGAAGGGCTTGAAAAACCTGCTGATGCAGGATGGTATGTGGCTGTAGTGAGAGTGAATTGTGAAACGAGAATAGCTGATTCTATACGAATCAATCTTAATCACAATCATGTTTGGTTTGATTACTGGATTCCCAAGGTAAAAGTAGTTTATATAGACAAACGTTCCAATAAGCGAAAAGTGAAAGAAAAGCTATTTCTTTCCACTTTCATCTTTTGCAATGTTTCTCCGAGACAACTTGACAAAATCCGCTTCCGTTCGGATGTGTATAAGATGCTGACGATGCCAGGTCAAAGGAAAATATATCAAATTCCCGACCAGGTTGTTGCCAACTATCGATATTTTGTAGAGAATGATGAAGAGCCTGTCACTGCTGCCCCTGTTCCTTTGAAGAAAGGAATCAAAGTGCGAGTGGTAGCAGGCAGCATGAAAGGTGTGGAAGCATACGTACAGAGTTATAATGGCAAGAAAGCCGTCATCGGCAGCGAAATCAAGTATATCAGTGGTGCAACGCTTACGATAAGTAGAAATTTACTCGAAGTCGTTGAAGAAGATTGAGTTGTAGAATGATCTTGTTGCATTAAAAAACTATGAGTTATCTGAGTAAAATGTTATAGTAAGTTATAGCAAAGCGGTCCCATCCCGCACAATCTGGCGAGGGCTTTGATGTCCCGCCAACCTTATAGCGTAGCGGTTCTGAGCACCGAGTAGGGCGGTTACATCCCTAATCCCTATGGTAGGGATTTAGGGCTTGGGTATAGGGTAAGGCCCCCCCTCTTCGTAAGAGGGGGACAGGGGAGTCGAAATTAATATAGAAGTTATGGCGCAGTTATTTGGTCGTGATATCAAGACTATAGGTAAGCATATCAACAATGCTCTTCATGAAGAGCTAGCTTCTGACCCAACAGGCGCAAATTTTGCGATAGTTCAAAAAGAAGGTGGACGTTTGGTTACTAGACAAGTTTATCATAGATGACACCCTCTATCATTGTGGTCATTCATTAAACGCCAATGGCGGTCATAAGATTTCCGCCATAACCCTGATGGGCACCTCTCCAGAGGTAATCCTCTCAAAAGTAGAATAAAAAATAATATTCCTCATTCGAGTGGCGACAAGTGCAGAGCGATACTGCAATGAGGAACAAAAATGGTGGTCTCAACCAGCAAGTTATAGCAAGTTGTCCCCCGGCGGTCCCATCCCGCACAATTTGGCGAGGGCTTTGATGCCCCGTCAACCTTATAGCGTAGCGGTTCCGAGCACCGAGTAGGGCGGTTTCCTCCCTCGCTCCTGAGGAGAGAGGGTCGGGGTGAGAGGTGAACCGTTGCTGCAACGAGAGTATCTGTGCAAATCCGTGAATTGAAAATCGGCGACCGAAGGGAGATTTGTCCACCGGACCCACTGACCAGTGGGAAGTAAAGCCAAATCTGTGGGAGATTAGAGCAAAAATCAAAAACTCCTCCAAAAATTTGGTAGTTTCACTGAAAACCCTTATCTTTGCTGCGAATTAAATATAGAAGTTATGGCACAGTTAACATTACAGATAGATAGTCCATCTTTGTTGGAGCAATTAAAGAATGTCCTCTCTCTTATGAGAGGCGTTAAAATAGTTTCAGACTCCCCAGTTTCAAGGAGTGCTGCTTTGGAAGATGTTCCAAACGCAGAAACTTTGGCAGCAATGAAAGAGGCTGAGAGTGGTCATGATGCGGGAGTAGTTCGAGTAGATAGCTTAGAAAGTTTCATGGCATCAATGGAGGAATAGGGTTTATGAAAGAAATTCGAAAGACCTCGCAGTTCAAGAAAGATTATAAGCGTTTTAAGAATGATAAAGAATTTGTAGAAACGCTTATGGGGATAGTTAAGCTTTTGGCAGAAGGCAATCAGATACCGGAAGAATATAATCCTCATTCTTTGAAAGGCAACTGGAAGAACTATATGGAATGCCATATAGAAAATGATACACTTTTGATTTGGTTTGATAAGAACAATAATGCAATAGAATTAGTTCGTTTAGGTTCGCATTCTGAATTATTTGGTAAAGGACGTAAGCGCTGATCTCCATAACAGTCAGGCGGTCCCATCCCGCAAACCTGGCGAAGACCGCTTTGGTCCGCCAACCTTAGAGCGTAGCGGTTCCGAGCACCGGAGGGCGGTTTTGCATGCAAAGCCATTTTGACAATCATGTGATGTAATCAGAATGAATACAACGAACAAAGGGGAACGACCAAAGACTGGTTGTTCCCCTTTGTTCGTTTAAAGGCAATTGTATCAGGCGTATCTGTCATCTCTGATTTGCCCATCAATTATCGGCTTGCGGTAATTGGTGGTGAGGAGGGACTGGAAGATGATGCCAACGCCAAAATACTGGCAGCCCTATAAGCCACAAAAAAGAATAAAAAGAGGGATTTTGTAAAATGAACCAAAATGAACCATTTTTCCTGAATCTTTACATGAGAGACACAGAAAAACCGAAAACTTTCGTTCAATCAACGACTTAGGAAATTATGTACGAAAAGAATAGTAAAATAATGTTGATTTTCGTAGAATGATATTAATTTTTTAACACGCATAATTTGCTAGTTTCCAACAATTTTCGTATTTTTGCAAGGAGATTCTGTGTCTCTTATATCGAGATTCAGATGAACGTCATCAAAAAACGAACTTGATTCGCATGATGAAAAAGACAAATATACAATCACAGGTTACGTCCACTATTGCAGGGGACGACGGCGAAGCCATGGCAAAAAGTGAAGGATATGTAGCTGAAAATGGTTTTGTAGCAACAGATCCGACGCACTTTGGAAAGACGTATCATGATAAACAGTCGAGGTAAACGTGTTGTCCGTGAGGCTGTTTTCTTACCACCTTTGTCTTTGTGAGAGTTGAGGACAAAAATCTTAATGAAATCCGCTTCCGCTCCGATGTTTATAAGATGCTTTCGGAACCAGGCAAAAGTGCCCCATTTGCTATCCCTGATACCAAATTCGACAATTTCAGCGAGCGAGAGTTTGAAGAGAAGGTTGCAACTTCTATCATCTTGAGGCTGATGGTGGTATCTCTATTCTCGATGACACTCTCGGTATTGATTGGAAGATACCAACCGAACATGCCAATCTCTCAGAGAAAGATACGAAGCATGCGATGCTGAACGATTTCGATTCACCATTCGATATCAATGTAGATTTATACTAACACGAACCATACAAATGACTCTATTAGTTTCCTGGGCAGGAATTCAAACAAGAGGAAGGGACAAAAAAATTATAGGTTCCCTTTATATAGCAGCCGATAGTCGTTATTCATGGGGGGATGGAAAATGGAATTATGACATGGGTAAGAAAGTTTTTGCTTGTTATAATTTTCCTGATGCCTTTGCTTTATGCGGAAAGGTTATGTTTCCTGCTCTTATTTTATCCTCTTTGGTTACTCTGATAGACAGAGGCGCATTCTTTGCCCATGAAGATGATGAAAAAACAAAGGTTAGTAAGGTTACAGGTTATATAAAATCAGCATTGGCCAATTTTTACACAAAAGACATTGGCACTTTTGAAATTTTGTATATGTTGCGTTGTGATTCAGAACTTTCTTTGTGGAAGTATATTTATGATAATCAGTTGTTTTGTGAGAAAATAAACTTGCAGAACGAAGAAGGTCATTACTATGTAACAGGGTCTGGAAGAGACACATTTAAAAACATTTATGTCAAACATCTTTCCGATGATAATGCAAAAACAAGTCGATACGTATTTCATTGCTTTATTCATACTATCAAGTCTAATCTGGTAGCAGATGTCGGAGGAAAACCTCAGATAATAGCATTGTATGGAAAAGGTAATTCAATAGACATTGGTTATGTTGATGATGGTGAGTTTTATTTGTATGGGAATAAGTGTTTATCTATAGCTAATCATATAGATATAGAGCAGTGGAGAAATGATAACTTTGAACGTTGTGATTCTTTGACTGGAAAGTTATTGCATGAAGCACAACGTCAACCTTTTAAGAAATGGTAAGGCTTCTAATAGTGTAACAGCTAGCACGTCTGATGCTGAGTCAGGAAGTACCGGTGCGACTCCGGTTTAGCCTTTTAATAACGTTCTCATGATAGAACCTAACCTCTTCCGAGACTCTCGTGGCTACTTCTTCGAGAGTTTCTGTGAACGAGAGCTTGATGAGAAAGTTACTCAAATTCTTGGTCACAAGGTACACTTCTGGCAAGATAATGTGAATATGAATAGTTATGGTGTGATTTAGAAATTTAGGATATGTTGAAATTTAGAAATTCTTACGAGGTTATGCAAGCTGTTGTCCAGTTTTTGGCAGAGCATGGCGTTCTTTTTGACATAGAGAAACAATCTCAAAATAGCAACTATATATATGATATATTTCTACCTGAAGGTTTGAAAAATGCAACAAGACCATTAGGTGGCAAATATGTTAGTTTAGATTTAAATGGACCGACTGGGGTAGAAATAAAAGGAAGACTCCTTTTTGATACCATATCAAGGTATGGAGACTTATATGCAGAGCTTCTCAATCATAATGAAGTTTCGTCTTTTCTCCTTATTTATTTAGAGGGAAAAGTTCCAACTTCCGTATATAGTTACATCTATCATAAGTATAAAGGACGTTTTCATATTCTGTCTTTGGAACAGTTCTTGGGCATTCAATTGCCAAGAAATACCCGAGGTTCTGTTATTTCCGAAGCAACTTATGATTGGCGCAATGATAGAGACCGTACAATGGAACATGCAAAGGTAAGCATTGCTGAAAACAATTTTTCTTTGTTTCTCGGTGCTGGTGTAAGCATGTCTGCAAATTTGCCATGTTGGTGGAATTTGCTGGTAGGTATGATTGATAGGTGCAAGCAGGGAATGTTCAAAGAGGCAGACTTAGACCAACTGACAAAGGTTTGTTATAACTCTTCTATCGTTATGGGCAGATTCATTCGAATGATGATGGAAAGTAAGTCAAATGAAGAAGATTTCTATCAATGCTTGCATGAAGCCCTATACAATGGTATTGACTCGTTCTCGTCTCCTTTAATAACCGAAATATGCAATCTTATTCAATTCAAGAGGCAACAAGCCCAAGCCATCATCACTTACAATTTTGATGATGTCATGGAAAGAGCTTTGAAATCCCGTGGCATCGGCAACTATTCCATTTTTGGGCAAAATCAACCTCAGCAGCAGTTTCCTATATACCATGTTCATGGTTTTGTTCCTTTTGAAAATAAGGAGAATATCAGATCGTTACCTGTTCTTAGCGAAGAGGAATATCATCGTGTATATGCCAATTCTTACAATTGGTCGAATGTGGAACAGATTCACGCATTAAGCAGAACTACATGTATTTTTATTGGATTGTCTATGACTGATCCCAACTTGCGTCGTCTTCTTGATATTGCAAATAAAGACAGCGAAGCAGACCCAAGACATTTCGTGTTCTTGCCATGCATAGACAGTTTCGGCGAGAACAAAGCCGCAGAGGTTAAAAACAATGAAGCGATGAGAATTCAAAAGGAAATGTTTGAGGAATTAGGACTTCGTGTAGTTTGGTATAAAGGGCATAATGATGAACTTCCAAAATTTATAAAGGCTCTACATGGTTAAGGTTTATAATATATTGAATTTATGTCAATTCAAACTTCAGATAATAATAAGTGAATAGTGAAGAATACGTTGCTTCTTAAAATAGTGAAGATAAATAGTTGTTATACTATATACAGGATATTATGGCAATAAAATTAAAAGTGTCAATCGCTCCAGCTGTCATATTGGCGGTATTGAAAAAAAAGATTGACAATAAAGAGATAGACACATGGGAGTATGACGAAGATGGAGATTTCACACATTCTGCTTCACAATGGAAGAATAAGGCTTGGTTTACTCCTATATGTAAAGATGACATACTTGAATTTGGAATATTGGGTAGGAAAGAAACTAAAATGACTATGATGGAGTATTCTGTTTATCATGGTCGGTTTTCTGAAATGCTTCTTAATTATTTTTCAAATTATATCGTTTCTTTTGAGTTAACTACTCCTTATACATCAAATATTGACACTGATGAAATTGAATAAGCTATGGAATTAAACAGTTTTGCAGAGAAAAAAGCCGAGGAAGCAGTAAAATTATTTGCTTTCCAAGGTATAAACTTGCCATTAATCAAAGATAAACTTGCTGTTATTTTGGCAAAGATAGGCGCAAATGGCATTTTTGATGAATATACTAAACATGATATTTCTCATGTGAATGGTGTGTTAAGCTTATTAGATAAGATTATACCCTCGCAAACCAAGGAGATAATGACAGGAGCAGATTGGTTGATGATAACTCTTGCCGTTTATTTCCATGACATGGGCATGTTTGTAAGCAAGGAAGAATATGAGGCAAGGAATTCAAACAGTGAATATGTTGACTTTAAAACATCTTTGTTGAGTAAGGTTAATTTGAAAGACAAACTATTGGCTATGACCTCTGATAACAGAGAGCGATTTATTTATCAGGAATTTGTTCGGCACAATCATGGTAGGCGTGTCAAGTCATGGATAGAGAATACGGGTGATATTGTGAGCAATGGATTTCAAACTGAATTATCAGAGATGCTTAAAGGTTTTGATAATGAGTTGAAGGAATCTTTGGCATTGATTTGTGAATCACATCAAGTTGATGACCTGGATATAGATGCATTGGATGTCAATAAGGCTTTTGGTTCTTCGGATGAAGAAACATCCAACTTACTGTATGTCTCTTTATTGCTAAGAACAGCGGATTTGCTTCATATTACGCATGACAGGACGCCTTCTACCGAATATAATGTGATCGATGTCAAAGACCCATTTAGTCAAACAGAATGGGTAAAGCAACACTCTGTAAAGCAAGTTAATATATATTATGACAAGGATGAGGAAGGAAATATTGATAAGACAAAACAACCGTCTAAGTTTGAGGTTCAAGCATGTTTCTATGATCCTGTTGCTTATTTCTCATTCGATTCCTATTTGAACTATGCAGAAAAAGAAATAGAGAAGAATCATCACATTTATGATAAGGTAAAGGGAAGAACAACAAAAGCTTATAATTATCCATGGATAGGCATAAACCGTGATAAAATTGTCGGAAAAGGATTTGAAACTCGAAAATTGTACTTCGAGATCGATAAAAAGAAAGTAAGCATCCAACCCCTATTTTGGCGGTTTGAACAATAAGTGCTACCTTTGCGCCATGTTAAACATTAAATGTTATAAGTATGGCAATAAGTAGTAAAGATCTTGAGAGCCTGTGGCAACGCTATAAAGCGGAGGCGGTACCAGCAGGCATTTCGGTAAATCAATTTTTCGAATCCAATGGAGTTCCTTATCATGTATTTGAAAAGTGGTACAAGAAGAAGTTCCAGGCTCCAAATGTTGTGGAGTGTGTTGTTGCAGGTGCGCCAGATTCAACCAGTGCAGTTCCAACACCATCCAAGCAGGGTAATCCTTCAGCCGGTTTATCTCCAGCTCCGGCCGAGGATGCCGTTGTCATCAAGTATGTCAATCTTGGGCTTAGCAATGGTATGAAGATAGAGCATCATAATTTGAGCTATTCTGGTCTTCAAAGTTTTATCTCTAAACTTCAAGCCTTATGTTTAGCTTAAATGGTGCCGTAAAATATAAGTATATTCCCAACTATCAGGATATGCGTGGAGGTTATGACAAGCTTTGTGGAGTGATACGCTCTTTGGGCGAAGATCCAGAGGATGGCACCGCTTACGTGTTTACTTCCAAGGATCAAAAGATAGTAAAGATCATCAGACATGAGCATAATGAGTGTCAGATGTATTATCAGAAGTTTGACAAGAACATGAGTTTTGTCCGTCTAGAGTTTGAAGGTGTCCTTCCAATTTATGTGTTGGAGTGGAAGTATCTAGTGGCTATGCTTTCATGCCCTGTTGTAAAAAGCATAGGTCCAATAGAGCTAAAATGCTATGAGGAAGCAGCTTGATGGCGAAAATGATAGTTAATTTTCTGAAAAAACGTATTCGTTTTTTGGGGTAAAATAGAGTTAAGTAAATGATATTCAGAGTGTTGTAGAAAGCTTTAAGGCTGGCTTGTTAAGCCCTGTTTTCGATGTTTTGCGATACTGCAAACATGTCTGACATAGGGTGGTATTACGACTAACGTTAAATCTCTAAAATAGCGTAAAATACTGAATATTAGGTTGTTAAATAAGTTTTATGCGTTTTGTGGAGTCTCATAATATGATTATCTTTGCATCTGCAAACGTTTCATATTATGGCAGATATACATATAGACATAGAGCGCATGATAATGCATTCCAATTACTTGCTGGAGGTGGGGAAATCTTCGGCAAGTGATGGATTATCGGATATGGAACGTAAGCAATATCTAGATCAGATAAAGGAATTGGTTCAGACTGTCCAGACACTTCTGGATGCCAATATTGCCTTGGGTAATAAGCAGAAGGAACTACAGGCAGAGGCAGATCGTAAGATTGCCGGTTTGCAGGATCAGGTTGACAAGCTTACTGGAGAACTGCAAGCCCGTAGGCGTAAGATGCATGGCAAGAACAATGAGAAGCAAACTGGCAACAAGTCGGTAAATACAGGCAAGACCAAGGATGAGAAAGAGGAGGAATACATCGAGAATGGATGTGAGCAACCTTCCGATTCTGATGATTCAGACGAAGTTACCGACACAGAGGCAACTAATCCAAAAAAGGATTTGAGCCAACGCCCGGACCACTACAAGACTATGAAGGCTGAAGTTCTTGTGGTTCATGATTGTGACAAGGACAAGCTTAAGGCTATGGGATTGGAGTTCATTCGCTATACCAGACCTGTCGACCAGTTTGACCGAATCAGTATGACACGTCAGGACCGCTACCTTTATGCTTGGGTACGTGACAAGGACGGCAACGAATTCGCTTTCTTCGTGCCAAAAGATGAAGGGGTAGAGCAGCGTGCTTGCACTTTTGTCGATGAGTCAAAGTATGACATGCCAAGCATGGTTCCTCATACCAGCAGTACGAGTGGCATGCTTTCAGACTTGATTGTCAATCGCTTTCAGTATGCGATAACGAGTGGACGTGAGATGTATCGCATGGTTAATGAGAAGATGCGTATGTCTAAGTCTACTATTTTCAACTGGTTGCGACATGGGGCAGAGTTCTTGGAGAATTGTCAGGAGACCATCAAACAATGGCTATTGAAACCTGGCTCAACGATTTATTGTGATGAGTCCTGGGTTGACACCAAGGTGACGGATGCCAATGGTGAGGTGCATTATAAGAAACGATATATGTGGGTCATTGTCAACTTGACCACCAAGGTCTGCTATTATCTGTATGGCAGTCGTAAGAAAGAGGTTATCAAGGAGTTTCTTGGTGACTTCAAGGGCACGTTGATGACCGATGCCTATGCTGCATACCTTTACTTCAATAAGTTGAAGGACTGTACTCATGTATGTTGCTGGTCGCACGTTAGAAGACTGTTTGTCTCGGCGAGTCGTGACTACAAGGATACCTTGGCACAGGCATTCATAGACTTGATCGGTATATTATATAAGGTCGAAGTTGAGAATCAAGTATTGGGTCGCACAGAAAAAGAGATAGTCAAGCATCGAGGTGAGGAATCCCTACCAGTTTTACACGACCTCTATCAGCAAGCGACGGCACTGTTGAAACAGTTTGAGAAAAACAAGATTAAGCTCTCTGCTAAGTTACAACAAGCCTTGACATATATGACCAAGCATTGGGAAGAGCTGATGGCATATACTAAGATAGGCAGCGTCTTGATAGACAACAACTGTTGTGAACGCGCAGTCCGCCCATTCACAAATCTCCGAAAGAACTTCGGTGGATTTAGCAGTGAGCAGGGTGCCAGAGTCACAGCAACCTTCCTTACTTTCGTTGAAACCTGCAAGCTAATGGCAACGGCTCCATTGGATTTCTTCAGGGGATTCTTTGACATGATTGTAGCTGGAAGAAGGGATTATGCCTTGATGACAGAGGCACTTTTAGTTAAACCTGTTTAAAAATCAGAAAAGTCCAATTTCTTAAAATACCCTGTATCCCCAGTAAACACTGGGGATGGAGTTGTATTGTCATAGGGGTTGGATGCTTACAATAGTTATATTAAAAATAGAATATTAGATTGGTTGGGTGATTACCCATTTTATTTAGTACATTTTGTTTTATTATTGGCTCTGAAGCCATTTGTTGATGATATAGTTATGTTATTTATTATGTCACTATTGCTGTCATTGACAATGGCTCATATCTTACATTATTATATTTTTAAACAGTAAAAGCATATTTTTTATGAAAGTATTATATGATCATCAAATATTTGAAATGCAAAAAGTAGGAGGTATATCTCGTGGCTTTGCTCAAATATTAGCTCGTTTCCCAGAAGAAATTAAGTATGAAATTGCTCTTAAGGAGAGTGATAATATATATTTGGATAGTTATTCTTTAAAAAATGAATCGACCAAAATCCTCTCAAAAAAACGTGAGGATTTCTTAAAAGGCTTGGAATTCAAAGGGAAAAATAGATTGTATGATTTATTGTGTAAATACAATATGATTTCATCGGTAGAAAGTAGAAATCTACATAATAGCGAGCTTTTATTAAAGAAGCAGGATTTTGACGTATTTCATCCTACATATTTTTCTGATTATTTTCTTCCTTTCTTGAGAAATAAACCTTTCGTTCTCACTGTTCATGATTTAACACCTGAAAATTATCCTCAGTTTTTTAATCGCAATGATTTTCAAACTAAAATGAGGAAGGTTTTAGTTCCAAAGGCTAGTCATATCATTGTTCCTAGTCAATGTACGAAAAATGATGTCATAAATCGTTGGAGTATTCCTGAGGATAATATAACTGTAATACATTGGGGTGCTGATTGTAATTCCGAAATGAAATATGACATGCAATCATTATTTGATTTTAGATATATACTATTTGTAGGTTTGCGTGATGGATATAAGAATTTCAACTTTTTTATTTCTGAAGCGGCTTCTTTTTTGCACAAATATACTGATATAAAAGTAGTATGTACAGGGCGAGATTTGAGCTTAACGGAACAGCTTCTAATTAAATCATTAGATTTAGAAGGGAGAGTTAAAACAATTTTTGCATCTGACGAAGAGATGATTAGCTTGTATTCTAACGCTTTATGTTTTGTCTTTCCCTCTTTGAGTGAAGGTTTTGGATTGCCTACTATTGAGGCATTTCAATATGGTTGTCCTGTTCTACTATATAATGGAACATGTCATCCGGAAATAGGAGGCAAAGCAGCGTTTTATTTTAATTCAGATAATAAAACATCCGATATAGCAAATAAGCTGGAAATGATAGAGGGACTTAGCTTAAAAGAGCGTAGTTCAGTAATACAACAAGGCTATGAACAATTAAAGTTATTTTCTTGGGATAGAACATCTCAACAATATATTGATGTTTATAAAAGAGTGATTTAACTATTTCGTAGTCTAAATCCTATTATAATGGTCCAAGCATCATCGGTCCATAAAAAATAGTTTGTTTAAAGCATCTGTTTGGTTGATGGTCACGAAGCTGAATAATTTGTAAATTGTATTAAGTAGAAGTGAATGACTATAAAGTCAAAGCACTTTATCATTTTAAATTTATTTATTTTTCATAATGAATAATAAGGCGAGTTTAGCAAAGAATACAACATTCTTATATATAAGAATGTTTGTTATTCTGTTAGTGTCTTTATTTACTACAAGAATTGTCCTTAAGAATCTTGGAATTGAAGATTATGGTATATATAATGTTGTAGGTAGTATAGTATCTTTGTTTACTTTCTTCCAAACAGCAATGTCTTCTGCTAATTATCGATATTTTGCGTATGATTTGGGACAAAGTAATCAAAAAAGTTTAAATACTTCATTTAAGACAGCATCAGTTATAGCAATTATAATAGTTATATTAACAATATTTTTTGGTGAAACATTAGGAAGTTATTATATTTGGAATGTTTTGAATGTGCCTGAAGACAGACTATATGCTTCTTTTTGGACATTTCAAATCTCTCTTCTTTCATGTTGCGTGTCAACTCTATACATGCCTTATTATAGTGATGTAATCGCACATGAAAAAATGTCTTTTTTTGCATATTTATCTATTGTAGAGGCACTGTTGAAAATAGGAGTGGCTTTTCTTATATCTATATCTCCTATTGATCATCTTGTCTTTTATGCAGCGTTAATACTTATATGTAATGTAATAGTTTTAATCTCTTATATAATATATGGTAGACTACAGTTTCAGGAATGCATTCACGTATTTAAGGTTAAACTATCTTATCCTCTATTAAAGGAAATGGGTTCTTTTTCTGGATGGACATTATTTGTAACTATAGCTGATGTCTTTGTTATGCAAGGAATAAATATGATGATAAATAGCTTCTTTACCCCTGTGGTTAATGCAGCACGAGGTATTGCTGTACAAATTCAGGGTGCTGTAGATCAGTTTAGGGGGAATCTTCAGACAGCATTCAATCCTCAAATTACTAAGCAATATGCCTCAAATTCTTTTGAAAGCATGTATAGTTTAATATATGCTAGTGCGAAGTATTCTACATATGTTATGCTATTTTTGTCTATTCCTTTAATATTTACGATTGATTATGTTTTAAGTTTATGGTTGGTCGAAGTTCCTCAATATACCGCTGTATTTCTTAAGCTAATCCTTTTATCGTGCATTATAGATGGAATATCAAATCCTTTTATTACGGCGATTGGTGCAACTGGAAAAATTAAACGCTTCCAATCAGTTGTTGGTATTATTAAGCTTTTAATATTGCCCATTTGTTGGATAGTCTTATCTTTAGGTTGTAATCCTGTTCAATTGTTTGTATTCTATTTGGGAGGTACTATACTTGTAGTATTTGTAAGAATTTACATTTCAAGTACTGCTATTAAATTACCTTTAATACGGGTCTTAAAATTTATTTTATATCCAATAGTTAAAGTGTCTTTATTAAGTATCTTGTTGGATTCTTTATTATACTATTTTGTAGCTAATACACTTTTAAGTTTTATAATTTTCTGTATAGAAAGTGCTATCTGTATGGTAGTGGTTATCTATGTATTTGGGCTTGAAAATAGTGAGCGAAATTATATAAAAACATTTATTAAAAGAAAAATTTGCAATGACTCTGAAAATATTAATTAATAAAGTTATAAAGAAGATACTTAGAAGTTTAGGTATTGCTTCTAGTTATATTTCTAAGATTAGTAACGAAGCTCCTTGGATATATGTTTCGTATATTCCAGAAGCTATATATTTTCGTTTTGACGATGCATATCTAAATGCCCATCAGTCTCATAGAGAAATGAAAGTAATCATTAAAACTTTTAATGAGATAGGATATAATGTATATTGCTCGAATTTTATGAATGAGAATATTCCATCAATTAAATTTGATGTCATTTTTGGGTTGGAACCAGGATTTATAGCTGCTTGCGAACAAAATCCTCATGCATTAAAAATTTATTATGCAACAGGAGCATATAGCGGTCATCAGAATACAATGATACGTAAGCGTACTGATGAATTTAATAAAAAATGGCAAGGTAATTATCCTTATCAGCGTTTAGTTCCAGAAAGAGAATTTCTATCAAAAGTAGATAAGATATTACAAATTGGTTCAAAATTTACAATAGAAACATATCCTTTACAAATACAAAATAAGATTACCACGATTCATCAATCATCTACCATGAAGGTTGATTTCTATTCTCAGAATAAAGATTATTCAAATCGTTGCGATATACTATGGATTGGAGGAGGTGGCGAGATACTAAAAGGACTAGATTTGTTTCTTGCAGCTTTAGGAAATTCAAAATACTATTTGCATATAGTTGGCAATGTTTGTGATGAGTTCCGAGAAATATTCTCTAAATATCAAAATGTTAAATATTATGGTTTTTTAAATGTAAATTCACTTAATTTTATTAAAATATGTGAAAAATGTAATTTCTTGATTTATCCTTCTTGCACAGAAGGCGGTATGCCAGGTTCTGTTATAAATTCCATGTATCTTGGGGTTATTCCAATTGTGTCTCGTTGGGCTGCATTTGATGAAATTAGTAAATATGGTTATATGTTGGAGGATTTATCAGTTACGGCAATTCATAAATCTTTAGAGTGGATAGAATCTCTTAGTTATAATGAAATTGAAACGAAGAGTATTCAATGTGCTGAATATTCAAGGATTACTTATAATCTAAATCGCTTTGCTGCTGAATTTAAGGATTATATGATAAAAGAATTACACCATGAGTAATAGACGTATATTGGCTTTTGATATAATCAAATTGTTTGCAATTTTTTTGGTTTTGTGGGGGCATTGTATGCAATCTTTATATCCGGAAATTGGTAGTGGTAGAAATAAGCCTGTTTTTTTATATATCTATTCTTTCCATATGCCTTTATTTATGATGGTATCTGGATATTTTTCGTCATCAACAATGAAACTTTCATTTGCAGAAATTCTACAAAAGAAAGTAAAACAATTGATAGTTCCTGCATTTGTGGTTTCTGCCTTATGTGTCGTGACAGAATATGGTATATGTAAATTATGGGGGGGCACAATGAACTATTTTGAGACATTTATTTATGATATATGGTTTCCAAAATCATTGTTTCTTTGTTTTCTGCTAGGTGCTTTATTCTTTAGAATTCAATCCTACAGTTTATGGCTGGCATTAGTGTTCATCTTTATAGTAATACATGTTAGGAATTTTTGGGGTATAGCAGAGATGCTTCCAAGCTTTTTGTTTGGGCACTTTATACACAATCGCAAGTTGTGTGATAATAGGTTATTCCTTATATATATTGCGTCTTCATGTCTTATATATCTATTCTTATTGCAATTTTGGAGTGATGATTATGGAACTTATATTCCATTTCAGCTTCATAAATGGATAATGCATCCTTCGACTTATTCGATGTTAGGTCTTGAGAAAGAGTTATATAGGGTCTCTGTTGGTATAACTGGTGCTTTCTTCGTATTTGGAATTCTATATATTTTATTGAATAATCACCATTCTGTAATAATCGCTAGATTGGCTCACATAGGACAAGAAACTTTGGGTATATACTTCTTGCAAGCTATAATTCTTGAAAGAATTCTTAAGAAGGTATGCACTTTCGGAGCTTATGATATAAATAGCTTTAGTTTTATAATTGCTCCTATAGTTTCGGGAATTGTACTGATACTAAGTTTTGGTATAGTAAAACTAATTCGTAAAAATTATTATCTATCAACTTATTTCTTAGGTAAATAATATATAAAATAGTATGGAACAATATATTCAACATTCTAGATTTAAGCATTTATTATATGCCATATTGGGTTATAATTTGTGTGTTGTTTTTGCTTTTACCGACATACTAAGTCCAAATATATGTCATGTAATGGAATTTGTTTTTGTTTTGTATATATATATGTATATCAACGTAAAAAGTCTTTATCAAAAAGACTGCTATGCTTCTTTTTTATTGCTTGCTCTGATTGTTTGGTATTTATTTATAATATGCAACAATATAGGTGATTCACTATCTCAAATAGGTCTTACAATAGTGGATAATCAAGGAATATCATGTATGATATTGCTATTGATAGTCAAGCAGTATGCATTACCATCTCATTTAAATGATATTTTGAAATATTCATTGATTTGTACTTTCCTTTATGGTCTTTTATTGTTATTTAAGGCAAATTCAATTCAGGCATTATTTTTTCAAGGTGAAATGGTGCATGCTCATACAATATTTGAAAGCCTACATACCTATTTAGGTGGAGGCTTAATTTTTTTATTATTATTTCAAAATCTTCTATCGAAAAGGAAACGACAGATGGTAAACATTTTGGCTTTAATTACTATTGTTGTTGCTGCATTATTAGGTAGGCGTGGAATTTTGTTGCTATATTTAGTTACATATACAGTATATGCTTTTATTCATATCAAATATTTTGCAAGTAAAAAAGCAAGATTTATAGTGCTTGTCTTAGTATTTTTTTATATATTATCGTATCTTGTAATGGCTTATGGTGAACAGTATTTTGGTTTTTTATATGATAGATTTTTGGATGATACGAGAACAGAAACGCAAAATGAACTTCTGGCAGATTTAGGAAATAGTAATGATCTTATTTTTGGTCGAGGACTTTCTGGTTCCTATAAGAGCTTTTATTTGGACTTGTCAAATAGAACAGGAATTGAAACTGGTTATCTTAATATGGTTTTAAAAGGAGGTTGGATTTATGTAGTTATATTTTTTTTATTCGTGATTCCTGGATTATTGAAAGGGCTATTTTGTTCGAATAATTTTGTCGTTCGAATGTTGGCTTTGTATGGATTGGTTTGGATTTTTTATTTCAACACTGCAAGTTCAAACATGTCGCTATCTATTAGATACTTTATTTTCTTGTATTGTGTGTATATATGCTATGTTCCCAAATATAGACTATTGAACAATTCACAAATGACAAAACTTGTAAAATTAAAATTGACAAAATGAAATATGATTTAATTCTTTTTGAACATTTACATTCGGCATATAATCACCGAAAAGATGTTTTAATTATAGCTAAGTTACTTAAAAAGGCAGGTTGGAAGGTAGCTATATTAGATATATATAATGATTTAGGCACTATTTCCATTGATGGGGTATCTGTTCTATCATTAAATTTTAAAGGTAAAGTCCCTGATGATAAATTTATATTTAAAAGACAAAGTAAAATATCTAGGATATTTTCAACTTTAAAATATCTTTATCAGCAATATATATATATGAAGAATGTTAGTATGGAAATTAAAGACAAAGCAGATTCCTTTTATGTTGGTTCATATCTTTTTTTCCCAACTACATCTTTTTTAAAAATGAATAAGCCTTGTTTTTATTGGGGGCTAAGAAGTGATAGAATGCATTCTTTTTGGAAACAAATACATTCTGAATTATTATTTCAAGCTCCATATTTGGCATTTTTTAAAAGATCTTTTCTTAAAAATGATAAGCAAATGTTATTTGTCTCAAACCCTATAATTATGAAAGAATTTATTAGTCTTGGGGTACCTGAGAATCGAATAATAATCAGAGAAGAAAGACCTTATACATACCCTCTTGTAAAGGTAGAAAAGAAATCAAAAGGGGTTAAAGTGTTTCTGGTTATTGGTTCTTTACGCATTGAAAAAAATGTCCTATTAACAATAGAAGCATTTAAAAGAGCCAATTTATCTAATGCGGTATTAAAGATAATTGGTTTTTGTAAAAATGAAGATTATGAACAGCAGATTGAATCTGCAATTAAAGGTGTTAAAAATATAATTAGAAAAAACTGTTATATAAATGATAAAGATTTTGAGAAATATTTCAGTGAAGCAGACTATGTTGTTTTTGCAGATGAAAAAAGTTCCTGTTGCATTACGAATGGTACATTGGAAGAAGCTTTGTCACACATGACACCTATAATAGCTCCTAATTATGATCCATATTCATATTATATGAAAGAAAATCAAATTGGTTTTTTGTATGAACCACATAATCTTTCATCTTATAGTATGGTTTTGAACGAAGCATACCGCACTCCAATATCTGTTTTTCAAACATCTATTGAAGAGCATTTGAAATCTATTGAATTTGGCAATGTTGCATTCAAGCTTGATAATCAATTGCGAAAGGTCTTTAATAAAGATATTTAATAGTTATATATAATTATGATTCTAAAGATAATAAATAAATGTTTCCTCATTATTAGTAGAAATTTTTGGATTTTTCTAAATAGAATCCGTCTCTATAGTCATAGAATTAAGTATGGAAATAACTGTAATTTATTTAATTCTGTCTATCTTAGAAATGAAGGATGTATCAGTATTGGTGATAATTTCTTATTAACAAGTGGGGGAGGATATAATCCACTTTGTAGAAATGTAAGAGGAGCAATTGTTGCTGATCATTATGCAAATATAACAATTGGTAACCATGTTCACGTTTCCTCTCCCTGTATTTGGGCAAGAAAAAGTATTGTTATTGGCAATGATGTGAAAATTGGTGGCGACACCATCATTATTGATAGCGATGCACATTCTCTTAATTTCTTGGATAGAAGATTTGATAGAGATGAAGATGATTCTCGAAATGCTTGTTCTAGGGAGGTCGTTATAGGCAATGATGTGTTAATAGGAACGAGATGTTTAATTTTAAAGGGTGTTCACATTGGTGATAGAACTATTATCGGGGCAGGGAGCGTTGTTGTTTGCGATATACCTGAAGACTCTATTGCAGTGGGTAATCCTTGTAGAGTAATAAGAAAAATATATGAATAAAGAATATGTAGTTTATGTTGCAGGTGGTTTAGCAAATAAGATGTTTCACCTGGCTTTTGGCTTATCTTTAAAGGAAAAAGGCTATAATGTACTTTTTGATGATTTCTCTGCAAATATTGAATTTGATCATGATAAATTGTCACTAGATAGAATCTTTCCGCATCTAGAAATGAAAAGGATGTCTAAGGGAATGTATCATTTTGGGGGTGATAATTCTTTGGTCGGAAAAGTGTTTAGAAGACTTCCTTTTATCACAAAAGAGCGTTATTCTATCACACATGGGTTTGAATTTGATAAATCCTTCATTTGTTCAATAAAAAGAAAATCTTATATGATAGGTTCGTTTCAAAACCTAGAATACTTACCTCATGACAAAAATATTTTGATTCGTAATTTTAAATTTCCCAAATTTGAAGATACGAATAACATAGCATTGCAAAATGAATTGAAAAACGAGGAATCTGTGGCTATTCATATTAGAAAAGGAGATGGATATGCTACATGGCCACAATTTGTAGGAACTTGTCCTAAGGATTATTATCAGAAAGCTATAAATATTTGTTTAGAAAAGTTTGATAAACCAAAGTTTTATGTGTTTACAGATGTGCCTTCTCTTGTAAGCAATTACCTGAGTGGTATAGAGTATAAACTGGTAGACTGGAATCCAACTGTAGGCTATGGAAATCATTTTGATATGCAGTTGATGTCGAGTGCTAAACATAATATCATAGCAAATAGTACATATAGCTGGTGGGGAGCGTGGCTCAATGATAATCCTGAAAAAATAGTTATAGCTCCGCAAGAATGGTTTAAACTAACTTCTCAGATAAAACAACAACCCAATTTATATCCATCGGAATGGATACTGATTTAAGATGAATTCAATGAAAATAATTTGTTCTTTTGATAATAAATACTCTCCTTATGCTGGAGTTATGCTTGCATCTTTATTTGAAAATAATAAGGATGTAGCAATTACTGTCTATGCATTGACAGATTATGTTGATGATGCTAATCAACAAAAGTTTTATGAGTTGGCGAACAACTATAAACAGCAGATATTTTTCGTCAATATAGATATTAATAAATTTAGAGATTTGCCGCATGGGGGGACTAGATTTTCGCATATAGGACTTGGAACCTACTATAGACTTCTGAGCGATGTGCTCCTTCCTAATGACGTAAAAAAGGCATTATATTTAGATTGTGATATTATCGTTAATGCTTCGCTTAAGAGTTTATACGATATTGATATAACCGATGTTGCAGTATGTGCATTATATGATAAACCAGATGTTTCTTCCAATTATTCCGAAAGATTAGGATACAATGTAAATGATGGTTATGTAAATGCAGGTGTATTGTTAATTAATTTGGAGTATTGGAGAAGAATGAAATTTTCTGAGAAAGCTTTTCAATTCCTTCATACGCATTTAGATAAGATAGTATATCATGATCAAGATGTTTTGAATGCTTTACTTCATGACAAAAAGAAAGTCTTTCCTCTACGATATAACATGATGGAATGTTTTTTCATGAAGCAACCTTCTCTGCATAGCATGTATCTTAATCAACTGCATGATGCTATTTTGCACCCCGCAATTATTCATTTTACAGGAACGAGGAAACCTTGGCATATTGAGTGCAACCATCCTTATAGGTATTTATACATGAAATATTTAGCAATGACTCCTTGGCGAGGCTACCCTTTGATTAGCAGATATAACTCATTCTCAGAGAAAATGAAATATCGTATCAAATCACTCATAAAGCTAATGCTTAACATTGCCGGCAATGGAAAGTATACATATATAAAACTTCAAACTATATAATTATGATTGTTGTAAATACAAGATTTCTTTCCCAAAAACTAACAGGAGTGCAACGATATGCAATAGAATTGTGCAAATGGTTAAAGAAAATTTATGCAGAAGAAATAATGTTTGTATGCCCTTCGTGTATTGTTCATAAAGAAATTGCTAGTGAACTTGATGCAAAAGTTATAGGCACACATATAGGTCATCTGTGGGAACAATGGGATTTGCCTAAATATCTGAGAGAGCATGGCTCTCCTTTATTGGTAAATCTATCAAATACGGCACCCGTATTTTATCGAAATAAGGTAACTACGATTCATGATATCACTTATGTTCGTTATCCAAAAACTTTTTCAAAATCATTTGTTCTTTTTTATAGATTATTGATTCCTTTGGTAATAAGAACTTCAAAGCATATATTCACGGTAAGTGAATTCTCTAAAAATGAGATTTCTAGTTTCTACCATACTAAAGCGGATAAATTATCTGTCATATATAATGCGACATCCAATGTGTTTAAGCCTATTCTGGATAATAAATTAAATAAAAAAAAATACTTTATGGCAGTTTCCTCTATAAAGGAAAACAAAAATTTCATTTATATTTTAGAGGCTTTCAGACGTTTTTCTGCTAAGAATAAGCAAGTGGAACTCTTTGTTATAGGTGATCTTAAATCAAAGAGTTTCAAGAGAATAGATGTTTCTAAATATGCAGAAAACAGGCAAATTAAATTCTTAGGTCGTATAAATGATACAGATTTGGTAGCCTATTATAGTAATGCTGTCGCTTTTATTTTTCCATCTTTATATGAAGGATTTGGAATACCTCCGCTAGAAGCTCAGGCTTGTGGATGCCCTGCTATTTGTTCAAAAGCGAGTTGTTTGCCAGAAGTTTTTCAAGATAGTGTTCTGTATTGCAATCCATATTCTGTTGATTCATTGGTAGAAGCAATGAATTCAATATTAGATGATGAAGACTTATGTAATCAATTGATTGGGAGTGGTTATCAAAATGTTGCGAGATATTCTTGGGAAAAAAGTGCTAAAGACATGGCCAAGGTTTTGGATAACCTTCAGGGTAATGGTTTGGCGAAATAATAACAATGGTTGCAACCATCACGCTTGTAACGTATGTCATGTACACGGTAGCAGATGAAGTGATGCGGAGATTTGATTCTCGTTACATATACTTTACAACGGTATTTGTCCTTGTAGGAATCTTAAGATATTTACAACTTACCATAGTGGATGTAAAGAGTGGAAGCCCTGCAAAAGTCTTAATGAATGACAGGTTTGTGCAAAGCTGTATCGTTGGATGGGTAATAATGTTCTTATTGATAATTTATTTTTAAGTTGCTGGTTGCAGTTCAGTAATTTATTAATGTAATAGGTTTAGTGTATTTATTCTTTACAGATATTATAATTTATGAAAGTTGCAATAATACAGGAATGGCTTGTCACAGTCGGTGGCTCTGACAAGGTTGTAAAAGCAATTCTGGATGTATTTCCAGATGCTGATATATATACATTGGTAGCAAAGAAAGAGGTATGTGATGAACTTGGTATTCCATGGGAAAAGGTTCATACATCCTTTATTCAGAAAATGCCTTTGGGAACAAAGAAGCATCGTGCCTATCTTCCTCTGTTTCCTTTTGCCATTGAGCAATTCGATCTGAGAGGATATGATGTTGTAATATCTTCTTCTCATTGTGTGGCGAAAGGTGTGCTGACTAAGGCCGACCAATTACATATCTGTTATTGTCATAGTCCTATCAGATATTGTTGGGATATGTATAATGAGTATCTGGAAGAATCGCATTTGGATAAGGGATTCAAGAGTTGGTTGGTTCGTCTTATGCTTCATCCTATTCGTCAGTTTGACGCTATTGCAGGTAATAGAGTGGATTATTATATCAGTAATTCTGATTATGTGGGTCAGCGTATCAGAAAGACATATAGAAGAAAAGCTACGACTATCCATCCTAACATTGATATCTCCAATTTTGAATTGTGCAATGATAAGCTGGAATATTATCTAGCTAGTAGTAGATTAGTGGCTTACAAGAAGATTGATGCCATCATCGAAGCCTTCAATCAGATGCCTGATAAGAAACTGGTAGTGATAGGTGGTGGTCCAAATCTGGAGGCTTATCGTAAGCTGGCTAAGGATAATGTGATAGTAATGGGATATCAGCCATTTGATGTGCTGAAAGACAAGATGCAGCACGCTAAGGCTTTTGTCTTTGCTGCTGATGAGGATTTTGGTATGATTCCTATTGAGGCTCAGAGTTGTGGAACACCTGTTATCGCATATGGTCATGGTGGTTCGCTAGAGACAGTTAACGGTGGTAAGACAGGTTTGTTCTTTAATGAGCAGACTCCAGAAGCTATCGTAGAAGCCGTAAATAGGTTTGAGGCTATGGGTTCACAACCATTTGCTCCTGCTGATTGTCGTCAATGGGCTGAAGGTTTCTCGGAAGAGAGATTCAAAAGAGAAATCAAGGAGTTCGTTGAAGAGAAATACGAGGAATTTAAGAAGAACGGAATAAATATTGACTAATAAATTATTGTGCAAACGAGAGCAAAACAAGCTTGCTTGATTTTGCCGAGTGCAGCCAATAATCTATAAAACATAGTTTTATGAACTATATTATCACTGGCGGTACAGGCTTCATTGGTACCCATCTTACAAATTTGATTAAGGAGCGTTATCCTAACGCCCAAGTATATAACCTCGATATTGTTAAGCCTGGCACTCCTAATCCGGTAGTAAAGGATTACAAGCCAGCTTTGCGTGATGGTCAGAAGTTGCAGTCAACTTTCATCGAGTATGATATCCGCAAGCCTATCGAGAACTTGCCGTTTACTCCTACTGAGGACGATGTGATCTTCAACTTTGCTGCAGTTCATCGTACTCCTGGTCATGAAGATCATGAGTATTTCGAGACTAATATCCGTGGTGCTGAGAATGTGGTGGCGTTTGCTGAGAAGTGGAATATCAAGAAGATTGTGTTTACTTCAAGTATTGCACCATATGGAGCTGCTGAGGAGTTGAAGAAGGAGACAACTTTGCCTACTCCTAATACTGCATACGGTATCTCTAAGTTGGTGGCAGAGAAAATTCATGAGAAGTGGCAGAATGGTGATGCGACTCATCGTCAGCTCACTATCGTTCGCCCTGGTGTGGTATTCGGAAAGGGTGAGAATGGTAATTTCACGAGATTGTATTGGGCTATCCGTGGTCATAAGTTTGCGTATCCTGGCAGAAAGGATACTATCAAGGCTTGTATCTATGTAAAGGAATTGGTTCGCTTCATGCTATATCGATTGGAGCATCATGAACATGGTGTTGAGTTGTATAACTGTTGCTTCGAACCTGCTTATACTATTCAGCATATCGTAGAAGCTATGAAGAAGGTAACTGGATTGACTCAGTTTGTGCCTGATATTCCTAACTGGGTTATCATGCCTATGGCAAGAGCTGCCATGCTTCTTGGCTCGCCAATGGGTATTTGTCCTGCGAGAGTGAAGAAGCTCCAGATTTCTACTAATATCTGTGGTGAGAAGTTGAAGAACAGTGGCTATCAGTTTAAGTGGAGCTTTGAGGAAGCTCTTGCTGACTGGTTCGAGGATAATGACAGGAAATATCTGAAATAAGAAATGATAAAAACATCAGCAATCTTTTTGTTCTTAAATTATTGCCTTGGCAAGAAGGTGGATATGAGTATGGTCGTCGCCAAAATAGATTGGCGACAACTATACACCTTTGCTTCTAGGCAAGCTCTTCTTGGCTTTTGTTTTGATGGTATCGAGAGATTGACGAAAGAATTTTCTGAAGAGCTAAAGCAAAATCCTATGGGAAGGGATTTGCTGATGAACTGGATGGGTAAGGCACAGCAGATTCGCAGGCAGAATATGAAGGTGAATGCTGTGGCAGGTAAACTCTATTCAAAGTTTAGAGAAGATGGATTGCGATGCTGCATCTTGAAAGGGCAAGGGAATGCCTTGATGTATCCGAATCCTTATTCACGTACTCCTGGGGATATTGATGTCTGGATTCATGCCAATAGGGAAAGGATCATGAAGTATGCTCGAAAGAAGTTTGAATTAGGAGATGATATCAGACTGCAGCATATAGAGACTTCCTTGGATGGTGTTCCGGTGGAGCTGCATTTCTTTCCTTGCTCTATGAATAATCCTATCTATCATGCCAGGTTGCAGAAATGGTTTCGAAGAAATGCGGATCTGCAATGCTCGCATATTGTGGGACTGCCCGATGGGGCAGGGGATATTGCTATACCAACGACGGCATTCAATGTGATTTATCAGCTGACGCATCTGTATCACC
>ENA-OOQP01000122-OOQP01000122.1-human-gut-metagenome-genome-assembly--contig:-NODE-122-length-40828-cov-3.411056_pt1 | contig 40828 bp, 45 predicted proteins | sample MGYA00241266_ERZ501171 | MGnify/ENA primary metagenome ERZ501171 (study PRJEB25962, sample SAMEA2042501) | human gut metagenome | biome: human gut; feature: human-associated habitat; material: faeces...
CCCCCCAGCCGAAGTATCTGAACTCGCCGGAAACCCCGGTTTTTAACAAGCGCCGGGTTCTCTACAATCTGAACTATGCGCGCGACAAAGCCTTTGAAGCCCGCAATATCATTATCTGCGAAGGCTATATGGACGTCATCGCGATGGACAAGTACGGTATTGAATATGCCGTGGCGCCGCTGGGAACGGCTTTGACCGAAGATCAGATTCAGGAGGCCTGGCGCGTCTGTCCGATGCCGACCCTCTGTTTTGACGGCGACAGTGCCGGTATTCGTGCCGCGGTGCGTTCGGTCGACCGGGCGCTGCCGATTTTAAAAGCCGGTTATTCGACCCGTTATGCTTTTTTGCCGGACAAGATGGATCCGGACGAATATCTGAAGGCCAAAGGCCGTGACGAATTTCTGAAAATCATCGGCGACACGGTGCCGTTAGCCGAACTGGTCTGGCGCAAGAACATTCAGAGCAAAGACCTGTCGACGCCGGAACAAAAGGCGCTGATTGAGAAGAACATTATGGAGGAAGTCGGCAAAATTGCCGACGAAAAAGTCCGCGGCTATTATATTCAGGAGATGAAAAACCGGATTTACGAAGAATTCGGCCGCGGAGCCTGGAAAGACCGTCGCGGCGGCGATAGCCGGCGGAAAGCGCCGGCGGCGGCCAAAAAGCCGGTGCAGATACGGCCGAAACCGAGTTTGGACGAACTGGTTTTGAAGTTTGTGCTGGCGGCCTTTGTCTATTATCCGGAACTGATTCCCGAATATGAGGAAAAAATGTCGTTCTTTGACTTTAATAATCAGCGAATGCACACTATGTTTGACAAGATGGTCGATATCTGCGCCGAAAACGAGCAGACCACATTTGCGGACATGTATAAAAAACTGGCCGAATGCGGCTTTGACAAAGATCTGGCAAGCTTGTGGGAACTGGATATGTTTAAGCAGCAGAATCCGTATCTGCCGAAAATCAGAGCGGAAATTGACACCAAAATTATTGAAGTGCAGCTCCGGCAGCTGGAAAACGAAATCAGGGAATGCCTGAGGATTATTCAAACCTCCGAGTCGTTCCCGGATGAAGTGTATAAAAGGTACGAATCTTTGAAAAAAGAGAAAGAAGCGCTGCTGGATACACAAAATTTTAATTAATGCAACATACAATAAACGCCGGAAAGCAAGGCGGAGCGGGAACAGAAACCGAATCGGCGCATTTTTTGTTTTAAAGCAGGTGTTGACAAAAAGCTTTAAAATAATTAAAAACAGTGCCAGCTAGCAATTTTCGGAGCCTTTCCGTCTGTTTTCAGGCTCGAAATTTATAAATCGATTTTAAGGAACGACATGTCAGATACAGATAATCAAGACTTTTATGAAGGCAGCGCCGCCGATGCGCCGCTGATTGATTCATTGGGCAGTGCCGTCAAAAGACTTATCGACAAAGGTAAAGTCCGCGGCTATATTACTGTTGAGGAACTTAACAAGGCTCTGCCGCCGGAGAAGGAATCTTCGGAGCAGATTGAAGACATCATGTCGGAAATTTCCGATATGGGCATCAGCATCATTTCGGAATCGGACGCCGATAATTTTGAACCGGACGTGGTTGAAGAAGAAGACGATTATGACGAGTCCGGCAATTTTGACGAAAAGGATCTCGGACGTTCTGACGATCCGGTAAGAATGTATCTCAAGGAAATGGGCACCGTCGAGCTGTTGTCTCGCGAGGGAGAAATCGCCATTGCCAAGCGTATTGAAGCCGGTAAAACGGTTATGATTGACGGTTTGTGCGAAAGCCCGATGACGCTGAAAGCCATTGCCGGCTGGCGGGACGATCTGGTCGAAGGCAAAATGCAGCTGCGCGACATCGTCGATCTGGAAATGATGTACGGTGATGATCCCGAAGCTCTGGCTTATGAAGATGACGAAGCTCCGGTCGATTTGGACAAGGTTGCCGAGGAACTGGCCAAAAAGGAAAATCTGGACGACATTGACGACGATTTGGAAGACGACATTGAGTTGGAAGATACCGTCGATGACGAGGTTGAAGACGAGGACGACGCTGCCGACATGGGCGGCGAAAGCGACGAAGAAGCCGCGGCTTCCGGGGACGACGATGATGAGGACGGCGTCGGGGGCAGGGCATCCGCTTCGGTTTCGGCGATGGAAGAGGCTCTGTTGGAACCGGTTCTGGAAATTTTGAACAAGATTTCCAGTTATTACGACGATTTGAAGAAAATTCAAAATCAGCGCGTCGAGGCTATTCTGGCCGGCAAGACCGTCAGCCCGAGCGTTGAGAAAAAATATCTGCAGGTTAAGAAAGAACTGGTTGAACTGATGAGTTCCATTCATCTGAACGCCACCCGCATTGAACAGCTGGTCGAACAGCTGAACGGGCTGAACAAGCGTCTGATGGGGCTTGAAGGCAAATTGCTGCGTTATGCGCTCTCCTGCAAAATCAAGCGCGAGGACTTTCTGGAAGTATATCAGAAATCGGAACTGGATCCGAACTGGATTGAGAACGTTTCGCACAAGTCGGACAAACACTGGAAAAACTTTGTCGAAAAATACGGTACCGAGATTGCCGAACTGCGCGACAATGTTGCCAAAATGGCTCAGGAATGCGGCCTGCCGATTACCGAGTATCGTAAAATGGTCGATACTATCAAGAAAGGCGAGCGCGAAGCGGAAAGAGCCAAAAAGGAAATGATTGAGGCCAACCTGCGTCTGGTTATTTCCATTGCCAAAAAATACACCAACCGCGGTTTGCAGTTTCTTGACCTTATTCAGGAAGGAAACATCGGCCTGATGAAAGCCGTCGATAAGTTTGAATATCGCCGCGGTTACAAGTTTTCGACTTATGCAACCTGGTGGATAAGACAGGCGATTACGCGTTCGATTGCCGACCAGGCCAGAACCATTCGCATTCCGGTACACATGATTGAAACCATCAACAAGCTGGTTCGCACTTCGCGCCAAATGCTTTCGGAAATGGGACGTGAGCCGGTGCCGGAAGAGTTGGCCGAGCGCCTTTCGATGCCGTTGGAAAAGGTTCGCAAGGTTATGAAAATTGCCAAAGAACCGGTTTCGCTGGAGGCGCCGGTCGGTGATGAGGAAGATTCGTCGCTGGGCGATTTTATTGCCGACGAGAGCGCTTTGCAGCCGCTGGATTCCGCAATTCATTCAAATTTGAAGGAAACCTGCACGCGTATTTTGTCTTCGCTGACGCCGCGTGAGGAACGTGTTCTGCGTATGCGTTTCGGTATCGGTATGAATACCGATCATACGCTGGAAGAGGTCGGACAGCAGTTTAACGTTACGCGCGAGCGTATTCGTCAGATTGAGGCCAAGGCTTTGCGAAAACTGAAGCATCCGTCTCGGTCGCGCAAGTTGCGTTCATTCCTGGACAATTAGCCGAAAGCCCCTCAAACGAGGGGCTTTTTTTCAGGAAACGTTTGACAGAAAGCGTTTGACAGAAAGCGTTTGCAAACGTATATTACGGTTCTTAAAAATTTATAATACTAGATAAATTATGGATATTGAGAAATTATTTGCAGAAGCGCGCCGAAGTCCGGTATCTGCGCTGCGTTTGGGAATTTTAATCAAGGACGGCGAAATTGAGCTGCCGATTGGCCGAATGTTGGAGGCTTTTGCTCTCGTTTTCAGACAATATGAGGCGTATCGCCGCGAATTTGACGAAGTAAGAGATGACTTTGTCAGGGCGGAAGCGTCACGCTGGGTTAACGCTTTTAATCCGGTATTGGAAGCCTTTCATGACATTTTTTTTGATTTTGAAACGGAAATTGTTTGTTGGTTGAAAAACATGAAAAAAAGTGACATAAGCCGTGAACAGCAGGATGTTGTCGCTTTGTTTCTCGGACAATGTTCCCGGGACGAAAATTTGTCGCCGGTTTTGAGGCATTTTGCGTTTATTGAATGAGGTTTCCGCGAGAAAAAGCATTTGGGTTTTGACTCAAATGCTTTTTTGCGTTATGTAGACGGATAAAAAAGGAGTATTGAACCAATGACTTGTAATTATAACGCTGAAGATAAAAATGTGATGAAGGTTTCTGCTCAGGCGAAAAACAAATCGCGTTTACAGGAACTGATTGATTTTGCAAAAATTTCCGGGTTTAAGAAAATCGGTGTGGCAAATTGCAAAGGCGTGCAGGAACTGGCCGACAGATTTATTGCGCTGCTGCGAGAGCAGGGGTTGGAAGTCGTTTCCGTAAACTGTAAGGAAAGCGGATTGGATGGCTGCGAAATTTGTGATGAGATGAAAGGTCCCTGTTGCGATCCGATTTCACAGGCGGTTTTTCTGAATGAGCAGGGGACGGATTTTAATGTAAATTTCGGCCTTTGTCTGGGGCATGGCTTATTGTTTCAGAAATATTCGAAAGTACCGGTAACGACGTTTCTGGTAAAGGATTTTGCTCATAACCACAATATTGTTGAAAGTTTGATGGCATAATATTTATTGACAGGAGGCTTTAAAAGGTTTAGTCCTGTTCAGGCAAATTATAAAAATAAATTTATTATGGAAAAAAGAGTATTAGCCGTGAAAACTGCTCAGCAGGCTTTCGCGTTAATGAAGAGCATGCTTGTTGCCAATATGGTTGATAACGAGCTGGTAGAGAAAAATCGAGAAGTTGGAGATGAGGCCGTTGCCGGAGACGTTTATGATGATAATGTTAAGGCCTGGTATCATCTGAAACTGGTATGGTTGAAACGTGGTGATGATGACCTTGTCGGTTGTCCGTGTTTTGTTTGTCCGTTTAACGGAACATTGCCGGACGGAACGAAAGTCGATACGCAGGTTTATGTGAAAGCGTTTTCAACAAAGGCTTTGCATAATTGCAAAATGCACCTCAACGGGGAACTTGAATGGACGGAAATACGAGACGGCGAAGAATTCACTATGTCTGACGAAGCTGGGCGTTTTTCTGAAGAAAGATTTGTTTACCGTGGCGGAGAGATTTTGAAGCTGTAAAGTTGATTTTTTTGATCCTTGCAAAATTTACATTTTGCAAGGATTATTTTTTTAATTATGCTTGACTTCGGCGAATGAATTTCATATCTTCATTTTGTCATCGGGCCCTTAGCTCAGTTGGTTAGAGCAGGCCGCTCATAACGGTCTGGTCGCAGGTTCGAGTCCGGCAGGGCCCACCATAGTTAACAGCTCCTATCACGGGAGCTGTTTTTCTTTTATAAATCAAGCACTTAATCGAGTTCGGGCGTTGCAAATTTAAAAATTGCATTTTGGGAGAAGTTTCCGAACTCTTTTGTATTAGTTTCTTTGTTTTCAATGCTTTAAAATGGTTGGAGTCTAGTAGAATCTTGAGGACGTATTTTTTTGATTTTGCTGTAATCCACTATGAAAACGGTTTTTTTAGGGCGCTGATGAGAAAGTTTATTTTGTATTCTGATAAAATTGCCGCTTTATTGAGGAGTTTTAAGTAGAAAAGAATAGCAGAAGAAGCTAGTCTTGGCGATTTTCATTAAAAAAACAGGTTATATTTGTGTTTAGGGCGTCTGCTATTGCGTAAAGAACATTGAGTGAAACGTTGGTACGTCCATTTTCAATTTCGGATAAATAAGCGCGGTCAATACCAATCATGACAGCAAGATCAATTTGAGTGATTTGCTTTTTTTTGCGAAGATTACGGATATTGTTTCCTATATTTTTAAGCCGATTACTCAAAGTATAATCCTTTATTTTTTTTTATTATAGGATGGCTTAAAATTAATTGTGTTGACTATAGTCAACAATAATATATAATACTAATTATGTTATCAGTATTATACAGGAGGTAGATGCGATGATTGATATGGATCAATGTATGTCTTTAGCCAAGAAAGTTGAGTTTTCGAGCGGCAGTGATGAGCCGGGAATACGCCACGGTGATGCTAGAGGGGATATGACTACAGTTCATGGTTATGATAAGAATGGTAAATTGCTTTTCTTCGCTAAGTATAACAAAAGTGGAGAATTTCGCTTATCTTTATATTCTGAGGGGGATAAAGAGGATTTGTATAGTGATGAGCTTGATGATATTTCTCTTTCGCTTTTTCAGAAAAAACGGCTTGCAGATGCCGGTAAGTTTATTAATAAGCTTAAGACAAGACAGTCGAGGGGTGAGCCTGAAAAACGTTCATTGGCTGAACTTATGAAAAAGGGGATTGATGTTAAATTAACAGAACAGTCAAGGTTGTCGTTTGCACCGGATATTGATAATTTACGAATATCTAAAGATGAAGAAGGGGTTCTGCATATGGCAGGGGTAAGCAAAGATGGAAAACAGCAGATTGATTTTTCGGCCAGAGATGGGGTAATGCAATTTGAATTGCGCAATAATGATTTGGCACGTTCCTATAATAACAAAATTGGCGGTAAATGGACTTGGAGAGATTTGAAGTCATCTTCGGGAACGTGCTATTTGGATAATCAGGGAGAGACTTACGCTAAGGAAATGGCAGAAATTATGAATAAAGTTAAGGCACAGTACCAAGTTCGCCTTCAATCAAATGCATATGTCAATAAAGAACTTAAGAGTAAAAGCCGTTAACCGGTTTCTTACCGTTTTTTTCTCGTGTTAAAATTTTGCGGTTCTAAAATTTGTCTTGATCGTCAAGTTTGGTTATTGTCGGAAAACTGCCGTTTATTTTTTTGTAACAAGGGCAGTCTCTGTCGTGGTCGTTGATTATGCCGCAAGCCTGCAGATGAGAATAGACAGTTATGGTTCCCAGGTATTTAAAGCCCTTGCTTTTCAAGTCCTTGCTGATTCTTGCCGATAAGCCGTTGCTTGCGGGGATGCGGCCGCCGCCGTGACTGGAATAGATAATGGTTTTTCCGTCAGCGTAGGCCCATAAATAATTTGAAAAGCTGCCGTATAAATTGCGGATTTTTTGAAAACAGCGCGCATTGTTGATAATTGCTCTGATTTTACTCGGCGAACGAATCATGCCTTCCGTATTCATAATGCGTTCGACGTCCCGCTCATCGTAAGCCGCAACTTTGTCAAAATCGAAGTTGTCAAAGCATTGGCGGAAAATTTCCCTTTTGCGGAGCATTAATTCCCAGCTCAGTCCGCATTGCATGACTTCCATCATGAGATATTCAAACTGTTTACGGTCGTCGTGAACCGGGATCCCCCATTCCGTGTCGTGGTAATGCCGGTCGATTTCTGAAGCCGAGTTCCATCCGCAGTATCCCATTGTTCCTCCTTGAAGTTGTTTTTATCTGCCGGTTGCCTATATTTAGGGAGCAGTGCTTTTTTTCGGAACAAAAAAGCCGTCCCGTAACGCTCCCTCCAGTTTGAGAAGCTTTATCTTTTTGTCAATTCCGCCGGCGTATCCGGTAAGGCTGCCGGAAGCGCCGACGACTCTGTGGCAGGGAACGATAATCGATATTTCATTATGTCCGACGGCGCCGCCGACGGCCTGAGCCGACATTTGCGCAAGTCCTTTCTTTTGGGCGAGAAGCCGGGCTATTTCGCCGTAGGTTGTTGTTTTTCCGTAAGGGATTGTATATAAGATTTCCCATACTTCGTTTTGGAAAGATGTTCCCGTAAAATGGAGCGGCAGTTTGAAGTCCGGTTCTTTTCCCGTAAAATATATGTCAAGCCACCGTTTGGTCTCTCTAAAAACGGGCAGCTCTTTTTCTTCGTGTTCCTTATCGAGATAGAGGGCGAAATATTTCTGTCCCTCAAACCACAGGCCGGTCAGCCCTTTTTCGTCGGCCGCCAGGAGAATATTGCCTAAAGGCGATTTATATTTGCTTGTGTATTGCATTTTTCTGTTCCGTCGCAGTGAGAATTCTATTTGCTTATATTAAAAAGAAAAAAGGAAAAATGGAACAGGTTTTTTGTTGGTAAATGATACGCGTTGATGATTTTAGTTTATTGGCTTATAATAATGGAAATATTTTGAGATTATCGGAGAAATTTTGAAATGGCAGTTATACGGAACGAGACGGAAAAAGATTATGAGATTGTTGAGGAACTGACCAGAAAGGCCTTTTATAACATTTATGTTCCCGGTTGCGTCGAACATTATCTGGTGCATGTTATGCGTTCGCATGCCGATTTTGTGCCGGAACTGTCTTTTGTTATTGAAGAGAATGGTCAGATTGTCGGGAGCGTTATGTACACGCGGGCCAGACTGGTTGACGAAAACGGGTGTGAGAAGAAAATTCTGACGCTGGGGCCGATATGCGTTGCGCCCGAATTTCAGCGAAAAGGGTATGGCAGAAAGCTGATGGAACATTCGTTTCAAAGAGTGTCGGCGCTTGGTTATGAAGTTGTCGTTTTGTTCGGGAGTCCTGCGAATTATGTCGGCAGGGGATTCAAAAGCTGTAAAAAGTATAACATTTGTTCGGAAGAGGGAAGATATCCGGCGGCAATGATGGCCAAAGAACTTGTCCCCGGCGCTCTGGACGGTAGAAAACAGGTTTATTTCTGCAGCCCGGTTATGAATGTTTCCGAGGAAGATGCCAGAGCATATGATGATACCCGGGAGCCGATGGAAAAGAAGGTGCTGCCGAGTCAGGAAGAATTTTACATTATGAGCCGTTCTTTCATCGAATGAGAATTTATTTTGAGGGGAAACGTCTGATGAAGGTACTTATAATCGGGCCGCTGGGCGCAGGGAAATCTTCGCTGGCCTATGCGATAAACCGGAAATTTAATCTGCCGCGGCTTAATTTAGATGAAATCTGCCGGAATACCGCAGACGGCGGCAGTTATTATCCGCGGGAGGAACAGTTTGCCAAGCTGGACGATTTTCTGAAAAAACATAAGGACAGCTGGGTTTCCGAGGGGTGCCAGCGTTATCTGTACGAAAAAATGCAGCCGGATTTAATCGTTGACATGCGGATTAACCGTCTGGTTGCCATATGGCGTTTTACCTGTCGTTTTTGGAAGGCGAAAAAGCTAATAGGCAAGGAAATTGACAAGGATTTGCCGGTTCAGGCATATCATTATCGCCGGATTACATTGGAGAAAATCAGAGATTATGACTTCATCGGACGGGAAATCAACGCGGAAATTGCCGAGTTTTTGGCGCAAAGCCGGGTTCCTGTCGTTAAGTGCCGCAGTTTCAGTGACTATGACGCTGTCTTTGCCCGTATTGAAGAAGGATGAGACAGCATTCGTATTGCGGAAACGGGTAAAGGCGCCGGTTTTTAATCCCGCGTATGAGGAAATATGCTGAATTGCGTTTGGGAGGGGCAGAGGCTGCTGTCCGTTTTTGTTCCCCGGCGCTGTGCTTCGGCCACGGCATTTTCAACCTGCGGAGAAATATAGCCCTGATTTTGCTGCCCGTTTCCCTGACGAAAACCTGCGGGTTCGGTTATGAAAATGTCATCGGTTTTCAATTCGATCAATTCCCGGGAACGGTAATTGCGGCAAGAGTTTGATACGGCGTTTTGCAATGCGCGGGAAATCATGCGTCCGAAATTGCGGCCGTTTTCCGATTTGGTTCCGAATTCGTTTTTATAATCTAAATCAATATAAGCGTCCATCTGGTGCAGTTTTTCGGTCTTGCCCATCCAAACGGCAAATTTGTCTTCAATGGAATTGTAATCCAGCAGGTTGTCGATGTAAAACAGGCGCGAACGTCCTTTCCTGGCTTCTTTTTCTCGCTCAATAATGCCGAAACAGGACGTTTCACAGCAGTCGAGTTCGTAATAATCGGTCAGGTTTGACGCGTCTTCCGAGGCATAGTGATAGTCGTCGAGCGAGACAAAGCCGATTTTGGTAAAAGATGATTTTTTCAGGTTGTCCTGCGGAACGACCGAAATGACGGCAGCCTGTCTGGCAACGGCATCCGTTTCGCCGGATGTGTAGCCAAGCCGTTTCATGTCTTCGTTCATTATTTCATTCAGTTTGCAGGTAACGTAATCGCCGTGACAAAAGGCCAGAACGTTTAGATTTCGCATGAGCCTGCATGCTTCTGAAATTTCTCTTTTCCGTCCGTTTTTCTGCCGTGTGATCTTTCTGAGACATTGTTCGTAGAAATCAAAAATGTAGGAGGGGTTTCGCTCTTCTTCCGAAAAGCGGCTTTTGTCCGCTTCGGTATGGCAGAGACGGCTGTTGGTCATTTCGCGGGCATTGGCGTTTTGATAGTAAGCGGACAGAATTTGAATGTCCCTTTGTCCCTCAAGGCCAATTCTGCCCAGCAGGCGTTCGGCATATTTGGCCATAGCATTTGCATCTCTGGCGGTCAGGGTTCCGTCTCCGCTCAGGCAAAGAACCGTCGGTTTGTCAAATTTTATGTCCTGGAGCGGGACATCTTCCCAACCGACGGGATTTTCTGGCGTTTTCGGACATCTGCGGCCGATAATAAGCTGAGCGGGCATGATTTTTTCCTTGTCGTTTTTGGACAATTTTATCACAAGGTTCAATAAAAAGAAAGTTCTTTGTTTTGTCTCGCGCCAGGAAAATAGACACAAAAAAATGTTGTTTTTATAAGTATTTACTTTTGCAGAAAAATAAGTTATATAACCTCGTGATTTTGTGAACTGTAAAAATTTTACTGCGGGGAGATATGTCTGTTTGTATTTGTCCGAAACCGGTTACGGCATGGGCCGGTTTATTGTTTAGAATTATTTTTATCTTTATTTTTACGCTGTTGCTCGGTTTTGACTTATCATTTGCCTTTTTGTTTACGTTTGAGGCGTTTTTTCTTCTGTTGTTAAACGGCCATTTAAAAAACGAGTGGTTCAGGTTTTTGCTGTTGTATCCGTTGATTTTTGTTCAGGCGGCGCAATTGTGTAGCGTTTTTGTTACCGGGCGTTATATTGAGCCGCTTACGCTCTGGAATTTATCGTCGGCGTCTTCGGTCGGGGCGGGAACGCAAGTGAAGCTGACATTTGTTGCCGTGTTGTTTCTGGCGGTAAGTCTGCCGCCGCACAGGTTCCGGATTCAAAAAGTTCGGACCTTTGCCTGGATTATGGCAATATGGGGTGCCGGGGAATTATGCTTTGACAATTTTCCTTTGCGGGCAGCCGCGGCGACGGTCGGGCAGGTGTATAATCAGCTGGCTTATAATCCGGTATATGACGACGGCAGCCGGTTTTATCGAAAAAATGTTGTGGAAGAAGGAAAATCGTTGTGGCAAAATGAAATGACAAAAAATAAAAACGTCATTTTGATATTTGCGGAGGGCATGTCGTCGGAAGTCATATCTGAGAAACTGACGCCGCACACTTTTAAATTGCGCGACAGAAGTGTCAGTTTTGAAAACTATTACAATCATACCGCGGCGACGTTCAGAGGTATTCGCGGGCAGTTGATTTCCGGTTTTCAGCTGCTGGGCGGAAGTTACGGCGGTCAGGGTATTGCCGAAATAAACAAGAAGGCTGTCGACGAACATTTTAAGGGCAGGACGGAAAGTCTGCCGTTGATTTTGAGAAAGAACGGATATCAGACGGTTTTTCTTTCGCCGCATCCGGAAAGTGACAATTTTCAGACTTTTGTTAAGGGGATAGGCTTTGATGAGGTTATTGGCAGCAAAACGGCGCAAAATTGGTCGGACAGGCGCCTGTATGAAAATCTCTTTGCCGAGGCGCAGCGGCTTGCTGAACGAAAGCGTCCGTTTTTTCTGGCGACTTATGTTCTGGGAACACATGTCGGGCTTGATTCGCCCGATGTAAAATATGATGACGGCAAAAACAGTTTTCTGAACAAGTTTTATAATCAGGACTACTGGTTGGGAGCGTTTCTGCAAAAGTTTGACGCGTCAGCTTTTGCGAAAGACACGATACTGGTCTTTACCTCCGATCATGCTACCTATCCGGGACGTGACTTTACGGAATTGTTTGGAGAATGTGATTATTTTGTCGGAGAAATGCCGCTGATTTTCTATAATAGATTTATAATGCCGGCAAAGAAGGACGCCGGAGGACTGAACTCTCTGGCGCTGACGCCGACAATCTTGGACATGCTGGGCTTTCGGGGAGAGGCTAATCATTTTCTGGGGCATTCTCTTTTTGAGAAAGGTGCCGTTCGTGAGGCGTATGAGCATTTTTCGGCTATCGGCTTTAATTGTTTCGACACGTCCGGAGAGCAGGTTCGACACTACAAATTCAAGAAAAAAGGCGCATGTATGAAAATAAAAGCCTATTATAATTTTGCCGGATAGGCGGAGATAGTAGGCAGCCATTGCAGCAAGAAGCAGTCCCTTAGCCGGGGCTGCTTTTTTGTATTGTGCCGGCGGCTGCCGTCCGGTTCGGCAAGATTATTCCGCTGTTGTAATTTTGTTCTGGCAACTGTCTGTAAAATATGGCTTTTTTTAAATTATATAAGAACTATCTAATATTATCCGCTGTTTATTTTCAGATGTTGCCATAAAATGTTTAGCAGTTTGTTTGCCACCAATCGACAAAAAGGAGCAGTTGAATGTCGGAAAATGAGGAATATCTGGAAGAAACAAAGTTGATTACAGAGGCTTTTGGCGATTTGTTTTCCAAGTTGAAAAAGCGCGGCTTTCGCGATACATATTATTTTCTAAGCGTTGCCTATGAAGCTTATACGCATGACGTATTCAGGGAAATTACGCAAAAACAGCCTTAATTCTCAATGAACTTTGCTTCATCTTATCGCAGCTGATATGAAATTTGGTTCATGGATAAACAATTTATTTCATGGTATAGAGTGCGATATGGAAAACGATCTGAATAAATATCTTGGTCTGAGAGTTCGGTCTTTGCGCGAAAATGCGCAGATGACACAGGAAGAACTGGCTAATGTCTGCGATGTGAGCTGGCGCACGATTTCCAACCTGGAACGAGGCTGCGTGACGCCTGATTTGGTTATGATCTGCAAAATTTCCAAAAAATTTAACGTCGGTTTGGACGACCTGCTCAACATTGAAGTTCAGCGGCGCAAGTCAATGTCCAGGATTGCCACCGAGAATTTGCTGATTGAACGGATTAAGACGATTGACGATCCGACGCTTGATTTCGTTGTCGAACAGCTGAACGTGGTATTCAAGTATTTTGGAGCATAAAAAGAAAGCATGAGAATTGGCGACCAACTGATTTTGCTTAGAAAAATTTTGAGTTTTGCGGCCATTGCCAAAACCGGAAACGTAACCGCCGCCGCGTTGGAAAACGGCATGAAACAGTCTAACCTTTCTGGGTATGTGAAAGAACTGGAAGAAAAGGTCGGCGCCAAGCTGTTTGAGCATGGCGACAGGCGCATGATTCTGACCGAAGTCGGCAAAAACCTGTATGAAATAAGCTGCAGCATTGAAAAGTCGGTTTATAAAATCAATTCTTACAAACAGCAGAACAATAATGTTTCGGGAGCAGTGCGATTATGGACCAGCGACGGTTTGGCCGCCGCATATCTGTCGTCTTGTCTGCCGGGGTTTTATCAGCTTTATCCCGATGTTAAGATTGAGATACTCTGTTCCATAGAGGCGCCGTCGGTTTTGTATGACGCGGATCTGTCCGTAGTTTATGAAAAGCCGGTACATCCCGACGCCGTTATTTTGTTTAAGCACAATTTGCGTTTCGGTCTGTTTGCTTCCATGGATTATCTGGCAAGTTTCGGTTATCCGAAAGATATTGAGGACATTCAGAAAAACCACCGTATCTGCGTACGGTCAAATTATCGCGAAGTATGGGGCGAATGGTGCAATTTTGTTGACAACTGCAGTTATGTGGCCGCGGAAACGAATTCGTCTTCAATGCTGATGCAGTTGACCAAGGACGGCATAGGCATAGCCTTGCATCCGTTCAGCGTCGGTCTGAAAGAAAAAAATCTGGTTTGTCTGGACAAGATTAAGTTTGAGCTTTCGCATCCGTTCTGGATTGTTTCTTACAAAGACGTCAAAGACCAAAAGAAAATCAGGGTTCTGATCGACTATATCAAGAAAGCAACTGCTGTATTATAAAATCGTACAAGGCGACGGCTTCGGTTTTGTCCATCCGACAGACTATCCATAATTTCTGAGAAACATTGCCTCCGGTCGAGAAAGTCGTGTATTCGCATTCCCAGTCCGGCGTACGGGTCAAAACGGCAAGATCGGCGTTTTCGGGAACCGGGCAGGGGCTTATTTCCCAGGAAGGGTGCTGTTTTTGGAACTGCGACAGGTTTTTCAGGTTCAAATCCGGCGCCAGACAGAATTTGATGCTTCCGCGCGGTTCGGGATTTACGGCTTTTTCCAGTTCCCTGAGGCTTTGCTCAAGCTGTTCGGTCAGCCGGCTGATTTTCAATCCCCGCGGTGTCGGGACTACGCCCTGATTGCTGCGTTGCAGCAGAAGAATGCCCGAAGACTTCTCAAAATCGGTTATCAAATGGCTCAGATTTCCTTGTTTTATTCCGTTTTCTTCGGCGGCTTTTGAAATTTTTCCTTTCCGTAAAATGGCGTTAAAATAAAGCATTACCCTGATTAGTGCCAATTTTTGCTTGATGTTCATTTTGTGAAATCTCGATTAAATGTGACTCAAAATATATACCTCTTTATAATATTAGTATATTTTAATTTAAGCCCGGTCAAGCATATAATAGTTTTATGGAAAATAAATCTATAGAAATAGTTGTTGTACAAAACCAGGCCGATTTTGACGAAGTTATGAAAATCCGCCGTGCGGTTTTTGTCGACGAGCAGAAAATTCCGGCGGAACAGGAGTTCGACGGAAATGATTTCGTTTCCACGCATATTCTGGCCAAGGTTGACGGTGTGGGCGTCGGGACGATGCGCATCCGTTATTTTGCCGATTTTACAAAATTTGAGCGCATGGCGGTTTTGCGGGGTTTTCGCAAGACCAGCGTTTCCAGCGACATAATGAACAAAGGATTTGAATTCGTGTCGCGCAAGGGTTATCGTCAGGTTTACGGCATGTGCAAAAAAGAACTGCTTAACCGCTGGCGTGAGTGCGGCTATGAGCGGATTGAAGGCGCGCCGCTTCTGCGCCATAACGGCATGGAGCTGATTCCGATTAAGCGCGAACTGCCGAAAGATCCGAAAGCTTTGCATATTTGTTCGCATCCCGAACTGCTGACGGCCAGAGAAGATGCCTGGGATGAAGTCTTTGTCCCGACGTCGGACAAGGCTTTGATGATGATTGCCAACATCAAGAACAAAATTTCCGGAAAATAACCGTTTCTGACTTCCCTTGTTTTCGGGACATATTGTTTTATGCCGTCGTTTGTTTTTTGCAGAGGCGCCGCGTTGCGGCTGAAATTTTTTCTGGACAAGGGACGTCTTTGTTTTTATACTCCGCGCGAACCAAATATATTTATAGTATGAAAAAAGTTATTAGTCTGGGCGAGATTATGTTGCGTTTGTCGCCTGCAAATGATTTGCGTTTTTTGCAAACGGAGTGTCTGGATGCCGTGTTTGGCGGAAGCGAGGCGAATGTTGCGGTTGCTTTGAGTCAGCTTGGGCAGCCGGCGGCTTTTGTTACCAAGCTTCCCGACAATGTGGTCGGCGAAATGGCTTTACAGGTTTTGCGCCGTTACGGCGTGGATACAAGTACGGTCATCAGGGGCGGAAAGCGTCTGGGAATTTATTTTCTGGAAAAAGGTTTTTCTTCCTGCAGCAGCATTTGCACCTATGACCGCGCACACAGCGCGATAGCGGAAGCAAAACCGGAAGAATTTGACTGGAAGCGGATTTTTGAAGAAGCCGGATGGTTTCATTTCAGCGGAATTACGCCGGCATTGAGCGACGAAGCCGCGGAAATCTGCCTACAGGCCTGCCGGACGGCTCGGGAGCTGGGTATCGGAGTCAGTTGTGACGTCAACTATCGCTCCAAGCTCTGGAGTATGGATAAGGCCAGGGAAGTGATGTCTGAAATCGGCAGGTACGTCGATGTGGCGATTGTCAATGAAGAAGAGGCGGCGGTTCTGGGAGCCGACATTCGCGTGGACGAGGCTATGAACGCCGAGGTTTATGCTCAGATGGCCGAACAGCTCAACAAGAAGTTTGATTTCGGTAAAATAGCTTCGGTTGCCCGCGTGCCGTCGGAAAACGGACTGGCCGTGCAGGGAATGCTGTGGGATCGGAGCGGAATTTGCTGTTCCCGGAGGTATCCGTTGGAAAGCATTGTCGATCCGCTTGGTGCCGGTGACGCCTTTGCGGCGGCGCTGCTTTACTGTTTTCTGAAAACAGAAATTGCGGAAAATCAGGAAACGGTTGAGTTTGCTTCGGCAGCCTGCGCGCTCAAGCATCGGATTAAAGGCGATTATCTGTTGGTTAAACCGGCGGATGTTCTGGCGCTGACGGATAATGTCCGCGGCAGAGTCTGCGGCGTGCAGCGATAAACAAAATTTTGCAAAAGGGAGCATTCTTGGAAATGTTCCCTTTTGTTTTTGTATAATTGACAAAAAAATGGACATTTAAAACGCGGTATGTTATAGCTGGTCTGTTCACTTACGAATTTTAGATGGATTGAGATATAATTAACGTTATACAATAACCTTTTAATTTCTATTTTATGGAAGCTAAAACAAAACTGGTCAAAGATCTGATTACGGGTCTGGACCTCAGTAAAGAAGAAGCTCTGGAAGTGATTGTGTTTATTACGGCGCAGAGCGGGGTTTCGTTTTTTGATTTTCCGGCAGTCAGAGAAGACATGTCTTTAATTAAAGATTTGATGCAAGTGCAAAATGAATTTTTGCAACGTTTGTTGGAGACAATCGGAAAAGAAGCGGATGTCGAGGATGCCGGAACCGATACGGGTAGCCAGACGGAAAAGACGGTTGCCGGGGAAACGGAACAAGCGCCCGCCGTTGAGGAAACAGCGTTACTTCCGATATCCGAAGAAAGTGCGGAAACCATTGCGGAAGCCAAGCCGAAGCGAAAGTATACGCGGCGGAAAGGCGTTGAAAAAAAGACGGAGAAAAAGTCCGTGCATCCGAAAGGATACAGCGTAAACGGCAGAAAACTCGGCCGTCCCCGCAAGGTCAGTTCCGTAAACGAGATGGAGGCCTATGCTCCGAACGCGGTTTTGCTGAAAGACGGGAATGCGGCGGCGAAAATTGAAAGCAAAGACGCCGTAACCGAAGAAGCAAAAGCGGAGGTTGTCGGAACGACTGCTTTCGAAGCGCCTTTCCCGACGGAAATGCCTTTGGAGAAGGAAGATGGTGCTGCCGTTTCTGAGACGGTTCCGGAAAGTTTTGTCGAAACGGAAGTTCAGGAAGAGCCGGCTTTTAAAAGCAAAAAAGAACGGCGTTTGGAGAGCCGCCGGCAGATGATGCTGCCGACGCAGGCTGAAGCCGCCGCTTTGGAAATGGGAAAGGCTCTGCCGTTTAAGCTGTTGTATAAAACCAAGGAAGGGCCGTATTTGTCCGAACGGGTTTTAAACAGTCTTAATCCCGAAGGGGTTGTTGTTCCGTACAGAATCAGCGGTAAGTTTTTCGTATTGCGGATTTTTGAAGAGGCGGAAGTGCTTTCGGTAAAGGAAGCCGCCGCTTGCGCCAAAAAACTGGAAAGGATTGGCGACAAGCCGTGGATGCTTCTGACGCCGCAGCAAAAAGAAAGCTGCAAGGCTGTAAAAATCGAGCTGAACGAGGTTATTAAAAAAGTCGGAGGCGATTTGTTCGAGGGGCATTATCTGACCAATCCGCCTTCTTACGGCAACAAGCCCGCGCAAAAAATCCGTTTTGCAGCGGAACTGTAGGCTTTGTCTGCCGCGCAAGTTAGAAAAGCGTTTTCCTTCCGGGGAAAACGCTTTTTTACTTATGCTCTTTTTTAATAAATGTACGTTAAAATAATAATACATAGAAATCTGACATATGCAATAACATTATGTAAAAATTACTGTTATTTCATTTTTTTCTAACGTACGTTTATTTAATGTATTTGCATGGAGAGATGATGAATAATTTTGTTTTTCGTTTTAAGAAGTATTTCAAGATGAATAAAATGCGGAAAAATCCAATAAATAAGGATTTTTGGGAAAATATTTTAAAAGAAAATGAAATTTATTACAATGGAAAATCTCTTTTTGATTGGGAAGATGTCTTTAAATATTTTACCATAAATATTAGAGGAAAAGGTAATAAGTTATATCTTATGTCGCAAGTAGATAGTTCTCCGCACAAAGTGACGGTTGATATATCAGGGGATGATCATATTTTTTCGATAGGAGCAGATAATCACATTAATCATCCGTTGTATGTGGGGTTTTATTCTGCTTGTAGAAAGTCAAGTTTTGGTTCTTCTGTAATTATTGGAAGCGGGAATAAATTTAATGGTGATGTATCCATTTCTGCTCCTATAACTCAAGGAAATAAAGTTCAAATAGGAAATGGAAATTTATTTGCGAATTCTATAAGTTTTCATGGAAATGCAGATCATCTCATTTTTGATGTAGAGACGAAAGAACGCTTGAATCCTGAAAGTGATATTATTTTGGAAAATAATATCTGGATTGGTCAAGAAGTTCGTTTTTTGAATAAAACCTATATTTCGTCAAATAGTGTTATTGGAATGAGGTCTCTTGTGAATCGTCCTTTTCATGAAGAATATTGTCTTATTGCAGGAAGCCCTGCCGAAGTGAAAAAAAAAGGGATTATGTGGTCTGAAGCTTTGGATGATTATTATATAACTCAGGGAAATCCTCTTGTTTAGTAGATAATAAATTGAAGTTTTTCGGTTGGTTGAAAAGAAAGAAGACTGCTTCAGAAAAGTTTAGATTTCCTGTCGGAAAATTTTCATATGGTTGAAGCTGCGTTGAAATATTGTTTTACATAGGCAGAGATAGGTAATTTTGTTAGTATTGGTCCTGAGGTCAAAATAGTTCCACCTGAGCATTCGATAGATGAAATTTCTCTTCATCATTTTTACTATATGAAGAACTGTTGGGGCTTGATTGATGAAGATATTAATTTTCCGAAACATTACGCAATAAATAAAAAAGTTGTTATAAAGAATGATGTTTGGCTGGGGGCAATTATATTATCTGGTGTGACTATCGGAAATGGTGCAATTGTGGCCGCGTGGGCTGTTGTAACAAAAGATGTTCCTGCTTTTGCTATTGTGGGGGGATCTGCGAAAATAATTAAATACCGCTTTGATGAAGATATTATAAATTTGTTTAAAGAAGTTCGGTGGTGGAACTGGGATGATTTATATTTGAAAGAACATAGTGATTTATTTTTAGATAAATCGAAGTTTATTTCTTTTGTTAAAGAAAATAAAGATGAATGTATAAGACATATATGAGAAAGAGTGACTTTTATAAGATTGGTATAACCGTAAAGTTGGCGTTGATTCTGCGGGGAAATGTATGTTATAAATCAGGTGTCGTTTGGTAATTTTTTAATGAAAGATTTGGATAATGGTCGGAAACGAGGTAGTGATTAGAAAGGCCCGAGAAGCTGATTTTGAGTTTATTCTCGAGGCCAATGCGGCTGTTTCGGAAAAAGGTTCCAATACGGTTCTCAGAAACGCCGAAAGACTGAAAAAAGACCTGTTCGGAAAGACGGCCCGGGCGGCGGTAATTATTGCCGAGGTCGAAGGGCAGGCCGTGGGCATGGCTTTGTATGCGACGACCTATTTTGCCAATGAAGGCGAGCTGATGTGGGTGAGCCAGATGTATGTCGAACCGCGTTTCCGCAACCGCAAGCAATGGATTGCTCCGGCGCTGATGTCGGAACTGATTAAAATCGCGCAGGAAAAGGGCTGGGCTTATATCTGCTGGGCAACCGACATCGGCAACAACATTCCCAAGAAACTTTCCCAGAAGCTTGGTGCGCATGCCTTGGAAAATTTTGTCATGTATGCTTTGCCGCTTAACGATGAATAGTTCGCAAAACAGCACAGGCGGCGGAAAATGCCGGCGCTCGGTCTGGTCCAGACGGTTGAACATTCTTGGAATCGTCCTGATTTTCGGCGCTTTGGTCATGGTGTCGATGCGCAGTTTTGTCGTGGAATCTTTCAACGATGCGCGGCATAAGAGTTTTATGGCTCCGGCCGGGAAAATGTTTGCCCCCGATGCCGGACATTTTTATTTTGCCGCCGTGAGCGATACCGGCGCGCGCAATGAGCCGGTCGAAAGAATTATGAACGAAATCCGCAAAAGCAAGGCCAGGTTTGTGCTTTATGTCGGCGATTTGGTGCGTTACCGGAACCCGAGCCATTTTCAATGGATGGCCGAGGAAATTGACGAAAAGTTCGGGAAAACGCCGTTGTATGCCGTGCCCGGCAATCATGAAATCTTGTCGGTCAACGGGGTGGTCGACCGGTCGCTTTATAACGAGGTTTTCGGACCGGGATATTACTGGTTCAGTTATGGCGACGTGCTGTTTATCGGGCTTGATTCGTCGACCTCTGCTTATGATGACGAACAATTGCAGTGGCTGGACAAGACGCTGGCAAAAATTCGGCCGCAATTCAAGTACTGCGTGATTTTTTCACATGTGCCGCCAGTCAACGTAAAGGTTCCGAACGACCATCGTCTGTTTGACGAATCCCGTGACAGGTTTGCCGAGGTTATCCGAAACCGGGGCGTCAACCTGTTGATTTCGGGACATGTGCACTATTATTCGGAAAGCGAGTTTGCCGGCGTGCCGCTGATAACGCTGCCGTCTTCCGGGCAGCCCATCCGTTCGGAGATTAAAAAATTCGGTTACGTTATGTTTAAGGCAGACAGGGACGGCATTGTCAAAATCAGGCCGGTTTATGTGGACGCGGGGGACGATATGGAACATTGGGAGGCGTTTATGAGCAGCGCCCTGGTTGACGAAGACATCAATTTCTTTTCGGTTTGGGTCTTTTGTGCCGGTGTGGTTCTGCTTTTTGGCGGAAAATTTTTCAGGCTTTAGCCTTTCTACTGTTACGTGATATGCACCGGGCGGGACTTCTCCGGCCTGAAGCGGATTTTCTGCAGCCGGAAGCTGAACGAGTTTTTGACGGAGTTTTCCTCCGTTTGAAAGAAACTCCTTGCAAAAATTATTTATTATAGTAGAAATTTACTTAGGCCGGAATTTTTTTGTCTTTAGTGTTTTGGTCGGCAATCCAAGGTTGTGTCCGAGATAAGGAAAACAGATGAATGATGTGAGTATATTTGTTTGCTGCCACAGACCTGCTCCGATAAAGAAGAGCAGCGTTCTGGTTCCCATTCAGGTCGGCAGTGCGCTCGGTACGGAAAAGCTTGATATGATAGGCGACAGCGAAGGCGAGAACATTTCGGGCAAAAACCGTTTTTACTGCGAGCTGACGGCCCAATACTGGATTTGGAAAAACTGCCGTTCCAACTATGTGGGGCTGTTTCATTATCGTCGTTTTCTGAATTTTAAAACCAAGGAAAAGGTTTTTCATACTTTCGGTGACAATTTTGCCGAAAAGTTCGGCCTGACCGAAGCCGGCGTTTTGGCTCTGTGTCGAAACTATGACGTTATCCTGCCGAGGAAATGTCCGAAAGGCGTTTCTCTGTATGAGAATTACAACAATGAGCACATTGCGGCCGATTTGGACGCTGCGGTTGAGATTATCGGAGAAAAATACCCGGCCATGGCGGAAACGGCGGAAGAGGTTTTAAGAAAATCCAATGAGGGATATTTTATGAATATTCTGGTAACGTCAAAAACGTTTTTTGACCGTTACAGCGCTTGGCTTTTTGATGTCTTGGGCGAACTGGAACGCCGTATTCAGGACGATGTCGTCAGACGCAGCGATTATCAGAAGCGGGTCTACGGCTTTGTCGCCGAGCGTCTGATGAACGTTTACATTGAATTTCTGCGGAAGACGGAAAACATTAAAATCAAGGAGCTGCCGCTTTTGTTCTGGGAAGAGGACGAAAAGGAATGGCGAAAGTATAAAAACAAGATGCTGAAGCGCAAAATTTTGACGGCTTTGGGTCTGGGTAAGAAAAAATGGAAGGTTCAGGATGCATAACATAAAAAATCTGATTGTCGGCTGCGGTTTTTCCGGAGCGACGATGGCTCGGAAAATTGCCGAGGATTTCGGCGAGGAAGTTCTGGTTATTGACGCCAAAAACCATATCGGCGGCAATTCTTACGACTATTATGACAAGAACAACATCTGTATCCATAAATACGGTACGCATATTTTCCACACCAATCTGGAGCATGTGTGGAAATATCTGAGCCGTTTTACCAGATGGCATCCGTATATGCACGAAGTCAAAGGAAAAATCGACGGGCAGGAAGTACCGATTCCGGTTTACCTTAACTCCATCCGCAAGGTTTTTCCGAAGTCGATTGCCGACAAGCTTGAGGACAAGCTTATCGAAAAGTTCGGTTTTAACGTCAAGGTGCCGATTTTGGAACTGCGCAAGGCCAATGACAAAGATCTTGAATTTCTGGCCGAATATGTTTATCAGAAGGTTTTTCTCGGCTATACGCTTAAGCAATGGGGAATGAAACCCGAAGATCTGGATCCGGCGGTTACCGGCAGGGTTCCGGTTTACGTCAGCAAGGACAACCGCTATTTTCAGGACAAGTATCAGGGAATTCCGATGAAAGGTTATTCGGCGCTGATTGCCGAAATGCTCGACCATCCGAAGATTAAGGTTTTGTTGAACACGGATTATGCTTCGCTTGAGAACAAGGAAAGCTTTGAGAGGGTGTTTTACAGCGGGCCGATTGACGAATATTTCGGTTATGAGCTCGGCGAACTGCCTTACCGCAGCCTGCGTTTTGACTTTGTCGAATACGAGCGGGAGCATTTTCAGTCCAATTCGGTCATTAACTATCCGGAAAACCACGATTTTACGCGTATCGGCGAATATAAGTACTTTTTGAACGACAAGTCGGAAAATACGGTGGTTTCGTTTGAGTATCCGGAGGCTTTTGAACGCGGCAGAAACGACCGTTATTATCCGATTGTCCGCGACGAGAACCAGAATTTGTACAACCGTTATCTGGAAAAGGCGAAAGAGCTCAAAAACGTTTATTTCCTGGGACGGCTGGGCGATTATAAGTATTATGACATGGACAAGGCAGTAAACCGCGCTCTGGCTTTGTTTGACGAGGTTTTTGCCAAAAAGGAGAAAAATAATGCAGCCTGATATTTCGGTTGTGGTTCCGATTTACGGGGTGGAAAAGTATCTGAAGCAGTGCGTGGACAGCATTCTGAATCAGACTTTCAAAAACATGGAAGTCATTTTGGTAGACGACGGTTCCCGGGACCGTTGTCCGCAGATGGTTGACGAATATGCGGCGCAGGACGCGCGCGTCGTGGCAATTCATCAGCCAAACGGCGGCTACGGAAAAGCAGTAAACGCCGGAATCGCCCGGGCACGGGGAAAATATATCGGGATTATTGAATCTGACGACTGGATTGCGCCGGACATGTATGAGAAACTCTTTGCGCAGGCGGAGAAAACCGGTGCCGAAATTACCAAGGGCAATTTTTACTGGGTAACAAATTCGGCGAAGGGCGAGATGTTTTTGTTCAAGCCCTGGACGGAGCTGGCCAAACGCGGCGAAGTGTTTACGCTTGAAGAAAAGCCGAATTTGTTCATGGATCATTCTTCCCTGTGGTCGGCGCTGTATCGGCGGGATTTTTTGGAAAAGCACCATATCCGTTTTCAGGAATCGGCGGAAGCCTGCTATCAGGACTGGCCGTTCTGTGCCGACGTCTATTCGGCAGCCGGGAGCATTACCATGCTGCCTGAGCCTTTCGTTTATTACCGCAACGACACCGACAACACCAATTCATCGTCGCAGGTCAGAAGCCGCAAGCTGATTAAAATTATTCATCAGGCTTTGTGCGCCCGTGATATTCTGATTGCCAACAAGGCATACGGGCAGGGAGTCAGGGAAGCCTGGAGCAAACAGGCTTATGTTGCTTCGCGTTCGTTTTTTGACAAGATTGCCGACGAGTACAAGGAAGAAATGTTTGCCGAAATGGTCAAACTGTATAGGGTTATACTCGGCGACGGTCTGGAATACAAAAACTTTACCCGGGACGAAATAAAGTACATGATAACGGCGGCCGGGTGTCGGGCGTATCATGAACATCGCGGGCTTTTTCCCGAGTTGTACAAAATTACGGAAATCAGGAAAATCAGTTTGTTCGGAATTATTCCGTTTCTTACGCTGCGCTCCAAGAAAGACAAAACCTGGATTAAGCTGTTTAATCTTTTGCCTTTGCTGACGCTGAAACGGTAGGAAAGCTATGAATTCAGGCGGAACGGGCGATTTGTACGAAAAATATGCGGATGCCGTTTATCTGCCGTCCAAAGTCCGTTTGGAGAGTTGTACGCTCTGTCAGCTGAAGTGCAAATGCTGTTATATGCGTAACGATGTTAATACGGTTGGCATCGGCTATCTCAGGTTTGCCGATTTTATGCGCTTTGTGGATCGGCATCCGTATGTTAAGGAGATTGAGATTTCCAACAGCGGGGAAATTTTTCTGAATAAGGATTTGCCTGCAATCATGGAATATGCCTTTCATAAACGTGTGGCGCTGACGGCCTGGAGCGGCGCAAATTTTAACAATGTTTCCGATGAGGCGCTGGATGCTCTGGTTCGTTTTCGGTTCAAGGGACTGACGCTATCGATTGACGGCGCTACGCAGGCCGCCTATGAAAAATACCGGGTCGGCGGTTGTCTGGACAGGGTTTTTGAAAACGTAAAGAAACTGAATGAACTTAAGCGAAAATACAACAGTCCGTATCCGAGGCTTTCGTGGCAGTTTATTATTTTCGGGCATAATGAAGAGGAAATTCCTCTGGTAAAGAAAATGGCGCCGGAGCTTGGTTTTTCAAATGTGTTTTTTAAGCTGAACTATGACGGAAATTTTTCGCCGGTTGAAGACGTCGAGTTTGTCAAAAGGGAAACAGGGCTTAAATATGTGTCGCGTGCCGAATATCTAGAGCATGAAGGAAAGTCATACAGCCGGAGCATGTGCATGGCTTTGTGGAAAGCGCCGGCCATAAACTGGGACGGACGTCTGCTCGGCTGCTGCAATATGTATAAGGACGATTTCGGAGTTAATGTTTTTGAATGCGGACTGGAAAAAGCGCTCGGTTCGCGCCGGTTCAGAGAGGCGCAGAAAATGCTGCTTAACTTCGGGCCGGAAACGGACAACCCCTGTGTGAACTGCCAACGTTACAAAATCATGAAGGAAACCAAGTCTTATTTGACTCTTGAAGAGATTGAGGAGTATAAAAAGTGAGGCCGTTTTACAGAATCAAGCGGATAAAACATACGGTTTTTGTCGTACTTGGGCTTAAAATCAGCATTCGCAACAAGTCGGCTCCCGATTATGATTTTATCATGACCGGGCGTGAGCGCAAATGTTTTGAAAAATATGTGCTGAAAAGCCGGAATTATCTGGAGTTCGGCATGGGCGGCAGCACGATTTTTTATTTGCGCAATTCGGGCGGAAAAGTGTGCAGCGTGGAGGCCAACAGCCGCTGGCTTGAGTTCTTGCGCCGGAAAAACGTGATTGCCAAAGCCGAAGCCTGCGGCCGTCTCAGAATCTGTCAGGTTGATATCGGTCCGCTCGGAGAATGCGGATATCCGGTCAACGAAAGCGCGTGTGAAAAGTTTCCGGATTATTCGCAGGCGGTTTTCAGGCAGACGGCGCAAAAATTTGACCTGATACTGGCCGACGGGCGTTTCCGGGTTGCCTGCGTGTTGGCTTCGATTATTCATCAGCGCGGGAACAATCCGCTCATCGCCGTCCATGACTTCCGGTTCCGCGGGAAATATCATCCGATAGTGAAATATCTGGACAAGGTTGAGAGGGCGGACAGTTTGTGCGTTTTTCGGATTAAAAAAGACATTAATGCGGAAGAACTCCTTGCCGATTATGAAAAATACAAATATAATTTCGAATAGTCAGTCGTTTGAAGAAAGATAAGATGAACATTTTCAAGAAACTCAGCGATAAAATCAATTCTCTTTATGCCGTGCAGAACTACCGGAAGATTCTGCCGTATGTGCGCCCTTACTGGATAAGGGCGCTGCTGGCCGTGCTGATTACCATTCCCATCGGTTCGATGGACGCGGTAATCGCCTGGTCGCTGAAACCGTATATGGATGTGGTAATGGTGGAAAAAAGTACGTCGTCGACGGCGTATATTCCGATTTTGATTATTCTTTTCAGCCTGTTGCAGAGTCTGCTCAACTATGCGGCGACTTATATGAATACCTGGGTCGGGCGCAAAATAGCCAATGATGTGAAGACAGACCTGTTTGACAAGCTGATGACTTATGACGCCGCGTATTTTGACAAGACGAACTCGGGCGACGTGCTGTTCCGGTTTAACAATGACGTCGATTTGGCCTGTAACGGGCTCTTATCCAACCTCAAACTGTTTACGACCCGCGTTTTTTCGTCTTTGTCGCTGATTGCCGTGTTGTTTTACAATTCATGGCAGCTGGCGATTGTGGCGGTTATCGTGCTGTTCGGCGCGTTGTACCCGCTGACGACGGTGCGTCGCAAAATTAAGTCGGTTATGGACAAGACGATTTTTTCGGGTGCCGCGGTCATGAAATATTACAACGAAACTTTCAGCGGCAACCGCATTATTACTTCTTACAACCTGTATCAATATCAGGGACAGCGTTTTCGCGAGACGCTGCGTTCCGTGTTCAAGCTCGGAATTAAGATGATTCAGCGGACGGGAATGATGTCGCCGCTGATGCACTTTATCGTTTCGCTGGGCATTGCCTGCGTTATCTGGCTGGGCAGTTATCTGATTGTGACGCACCAGATTTCGGCGGGAAATTTCGTATCGTTCATTACGGCGCTGGTTATGCTGTACAACCCGATTAAGTCCATCGGCAACAATTATAACAACGTGCAGATGGCGTTAATGGCAATGGAGCGCGTATTCGGGCTGCTGGAGAGTTCGCCGCGGATTGTGAGCAAGCCGGATGCGAAAAAACTGGATAAAATTAAAAAGGGCATAGAATATAAAGACGTCTGTTTCGAATATGTGAAGGGCAAACCGGTCTTGAAACACATCAATCTGGCGGTTAAGGTCGGACAGACGATTGCGCTGGTGGGCAACTCGGGCGGCGGCAAAACGACACTGGTCAACCTTCTTCCGCGTTTCTACGACATTACTTCCGGTTCGCTGACGATTGACGACATTGACGTTCGCGATTTGGAACTTAATTCGCTGCGGGACAAGATTGCCGTCGTTTTTCAGGATAATTTTCTGTTTGACGGTTCTATCCGGGAAAACATTCTGCTCGGCGACGAGACGGCAACGCAGGCGCAGATTGACGCAGCGGTAAAAAGCGCCTGTCTGGAAGAGTTTATCCGTTCGCTTGATCAGGGGTTGGACACACAAATCGGCGAGCGCGGCGTATTGCTTTCCGGCGGACAGAAACAGCGGATTGCAATAGCGCGGGCATTTATCAAAAATGCGCCGATTGTCGTATTGGATGAGGCAACGTCGGCTCTGGACAACAAATCGGAAGCCGTGGTTCAGGAAGCGATTGACAATCTGATGAAAGACCGCACGGTGTTTATTATTGCGCACAGGCTGTCGACGGTTCGCAACGCGGACAAAATCGTGGTAGTAAATTACGGTGAGATCGTCGAAACCGGCAGTCATGACGAACTGATGGCAAAAGAAGGAAGCATTTACGCTTCTTTGTACCGGACGCAGTTGAAATAAAAAAAGGCCGTTGTTACGGCCTTTTTTTATTTCAGTGCAGTTTGATCTGCGTATTGGTGCAGTTTTCGTTGGAAACCGTTCCCATAAAGGCGTTCATGTGCAGCTGGCATTTTTCGACGATGAGGCCGTTGTTGCCGTCGGACGAAATCGAAGTGACGAAAGGTCCGGCGTTGGTGCAGGCCGAAAGCCCAAGCGCAAGCAGCGCGGCGGCAATAAGTTTTTTCATTTTGCAGTCTCCGATAGTTCAAGTTCATTTTTCGGATAACACAGATTTTGTTTTTTTGCAATTTAAAAAGAAAGTCGAGCTTAAAAGCCGTGTCGCAAAGTTTTATATATTGACGGTGTTATTCTTGCAGACAAGGAGGAACTATGAAATATGTAAAACCGGAGCGGCTGACCGAGCAGTCGCTGATTCTGGACGTGCGGACGCCGGATGAAATCAGGGAAGAGGCGTTGTCGCTGCCTTTTTTTAACGAAGAGCTGAGCAAACTTAATCCCAGAGACTTTGTTTATGAGCATAATCTGGACGGCAGCAAAACGCTGAATATCATTTGCCATTCCGGATCACGTTCGCAGCGGGCGGCCGAGCTGTTTGAGAAAAACGGCTTTTTCAACGTGGCGGTTGTCGACGGCGGTTTGGTCGAAGCCGAACGGGAAGGGCTGCGCATTGTCCGCCATTGAATTTAAAAAGGCAAAGCCCTCATAAATGAGGGCTTTGTTTAGGGTTAATAATTTTTTTTTACTGTCTGATTTGAGCGCAAAGAGCCTGATAGTCAACCGGCTGGTCGCTGCTGCAAACCAAAGTCATCGGCGTGCTGAAGATTTTTTCTGCAGCTTCGCGGATGTTGCGGGCGGAAACTTCAGGAATTGCGAACATCAGTTCCTGAATGTCGAACATTTCGCCTTGCGAGAAAATCTGCCAGCTGACCTCACGGCTGCGGGCAATCTCGGAACCGAACATTTCCATGTAACCGGTCATTGCCAGATTGCGCGAGCGTTCCATGCGGCGCGGGCTGGCCTTTTCGGTTTTGATGCGAATGATGTTTCGGCAGACGGTGTCGAGAATTTCGCCAATGTTTTTCTGCTGAGTCTTAATTGATATCTGCAGTGTGCGGCGGCCATAGTAGCCGGCAATGCGGACGTCGCTTAAAACGTCGCTGCCGATGAAAGAGCGTTCCAGACGGCCGTTCAACAGTTTGATAAGCACGGCAAGCTCGGCGTTGCGGATGCCGGAGATATCAAAACCGAAGTAGAACAACGACTGCTGCTGTGCGGGAATCGTTGCGAAACCACCGGTATAGATGTCTTTCTGCACTTTGTTTTTCTTGCCTTTCGGCAGGTCGACAAAGGCTTTTTCGGCACGGGCGGCAATTTCGTCCGCATTGATGTTTCCGCCAACCAGAAGCGCCATGTTGTGCGTTACGTAGAACTGTTTGGCAAAAGCCTGCAGGTCTTCGTTGGTGAAACGGGATACTGAGTTTATGTAGCCTTCCATGTCCCAGTTGATGTCTGCAACACCGTAAGCGGTGTGTTTGTAGAGCAGCTTCAGCTGGCGGCGCGGAATCGGGAACATATCTTTCGTGTGCTGGATAATGTCGGCTTTGGCAGCTTCGATTTCCTTGTCAGAGAAAGAGGTTTTGGTTACCATTTCGGCCAGAGCGGCAATGGCGTCGGGCACTTTTTCAACGGGTACTTCCAGATAGTAGTAGGTCATTGTGCCGGCGTAATCTGCGATTATGCCTTTGGTACGACTGAGGAGCAGCTTTTCAAAAAGCGCCGAGATACCAAGATTTTCTTTGGTCTCGTGATTGTGTCCTACACCTACTGCCAAGCAGAAGTTTACATTTTTTTCGCGAGGAGTGCTGAGATGTGTAATCAGAGTGACTCCATTTTCCAATTTAATTTTAGATTCCATAAAATATTTAAATTAATATGTTAAACACGGGTAATGTTGTAGTTCCGGAAAAAGTTTTTGTCAAGGCTTATTGGAGGGAAAGTTTCGAAAATATGTTGAATTTGACAAAAAATAGTTGCGGAGCGGAAAGAAAAAGGGTAAAAGTTTCGCGGTAAAATTAAACTGATAGATTGATTATGGTAAAAAAAATTATTGTGTGCAGCCGCAGTCAGGAAAAAACGGCTGAGGCTGAAGAAGTGTTGAAAAAATTCGGAATCGAGGTTATTTCGGTTGAAAACGCGGAAATCGGAAATTTGAACGAAATCAGAGAGGCCGCCAAAAATATAGGCGCTCTGGTTGCTTTGGAAGTTGCCAATCTGACCGGAGAATGCTGCATTTGCGACGACTGTATGCTGGCCGTGAACGCATTGGGCGGACGTCCGGGGTTTGCCGCCAATGTTTTGACCGGCGACAGAACTTCGGACGAGGCCATGGATGATATTCTGCTGGCACTGAAACAGAAGGCGGAAGGCGAGCGCAACGCGTTGATGACCTGTGTTCTGGTTTTTGCCCGTCCTTCCGGCGGAGACAAAAAACAGGAGGCGGAGATGTTTTTGGGCGAAGTCCGCGGAAGCATTGCGCCTGATAAGTGTTCGGAAGCGGGATGCGACTTTGAACGGATATTTATGCCGGAGGGATATGGCCTGACACTGGCGCAGTTTCCGATTGAGGAAAAAAACAATATTTCCCATGTCGGAAAAGCGCTGTACAAACTGGCCGCTTATTTGGTGCACGAATAGACGGACCGGTTCCGGAAAGCAAAGGGGTTCTTTTATGAACCTCTTTTTTTGTGCCGGTTGACAGCCGCGGCGGATTAATTTAGATTAGCCGTATAGCAAAGGAGCCTGAAATGCCTGATTTTGAAATAGAAGACAGTCTGAACTGCATGGTGGCCGGCGTCGACGAAGCGGGGCGGGGGCCATGGGCCGGGCCGGTGGTGGCCGGAGCCGTGATTATCCGTGACCGGAATCTTGGCGACGAATTGCTGAAGGGTTTGGACGACTCCAAAAAGATTTCGGCCAAAAAACGCGAGCTGTTGTATGAAAAACTGCGGGAAGAGGAGAAAAACGGCCGTCTGTTTATCGGCATCGGACAGGCAAGTGCCGAGGAAATTGACCGCTGCAACATTCTTCAGGCCACTTTTGCAGCCATGAAAAGAGCCGTTGAAGCATTGAAGGAAAAACCGGAATTTGCGATTATTGACGGCAATCAGACGCCGAAGGATTTTCCCTGCCGCACCCAAACCGTTGTCAAAGGTGATGCGCGCTGCATGTCAATCGCCGCCGCGTCAATCGCCGCCAAGGTTTATCGTGACCGCCTGATGCGGGAGCTGGCGCAGAAATATCCCTATTATGCTTTTGAAAAAAATGCTGGTTATGGTACGAAAGCGCATATTGACGGGCTGAAACGGCACGGTGTGACTCCCGAGCACCGCAAGTCGTATCGTCCGATTCAGGAATTTTTGCGTTCCGCTTAAAGAAAAATTGACAAAATTGTAAAAACAGGCAATAATTCGGTTACTTAAAACCGAATTATTTACTTTTTAAAAATTAACATATTATGACGAATGCAGAATTAGTTCGAGCCCTGAATCAGATTCATCTCGAAGCCAGTGTTGTCGAAACCCTGTTATGCCAGTACAGAGCCGTTGCGGACGAAGCCAACATAAGAGTTTTGGCGAGTGTTCTGGCGGAAGCGTGTCCGGGTATGAGTTTTGACGATTTCAGCGAACAATGGTGTCTGGAAAAACTCGGCGCCCTGTTGGACGATTATGTCGGAGTGTGCCGGAAGGTAAGACGTTCGCCGACGGCCGTAAAACCCAATCCGCCGATGTTTCCGGTGTTGTTTAACGTTTTGCTGCGCAGTTCTTACAAATATCTGTCGCAGAACGAAACGGAAAAGATGATGACGGAAACAGCCAAAATGATGGCGGCGGCTGACAAGTTTTTGACGGAAGACACTTTTCTCGACTTTATCTACTGGTTTGAAGCGCTTAATTTTGACAAGCCCTGGGAGGCGGCGGCAAAAATTCCGCGAGTGATAAAAATGGCGGAAGAGGAAATGGCCGCCGAAACGCATAAGCATCTGGGATTTTTCAAAAACGGCGGCGGACTTCCCGAAGCCTGATGTTTAACTTTTTAACATGTTGAATTATGGATAAACAGGAGATGGTTAAGGCTCTTAACCGGATTTATCTGGTTTTGGAGCTTTCCGAAAGCGTTCATGCCCAGATAGAGCATGGCGACGACTGGGAGAACAAGGCGCTGATGCGGGAAAGCATCCTGACGCTTATGGGACAGCGGCTTGATGACGAAAAACGCGAGCGGCAGCGGACGGACAGCAGAGAGTTTTCGATTTGGAACTATTCGATTATGTACCAATGCATCGGTCACTTCAAGGACATCTGTTCATGGATACTGATGAATCCGACTTTGACCGAAGAGTATCCGCCGATTTTCGGGCATTTGTTCGGGCTGGTAAGCAAAATCGAAAGCCTGTATCTGGACGGAATTACGGCAGCGCGGGCAGTTGCCGACGTGCTGATTGTCTGGGATGAGAAAATCCCCGACAAGGACTTGGAAGAAATGGCCGGCATTTTTCTGATTGAGAACAAATGTATCGGACAGTTGCGGAAGATACCACGGCTGAAAGCTTTGTTTGACGAAGCGGAGGCGGCGCTGATGCCTTCCGACGACGAACTGATGAGGGTTCTGACGGGCTTTGCCGGAAAACTTCCGTCGGCCTGAATGCGAATTTGCAGCGGCTCCGCATAGTCAATGCGGAGCCGCTGCGGCGTTTAAATATATTTTGCCTGAAAAAATAAAAGCTTACCGAAAGGAGCAGATTCCCGGGAGTTTTTTTTTGATTCCCGTTAATAAAATTATAACCATCTGTCTATCATACTGGCTGCAGAGTGATAATGTAACCTTAGAAAAGCGGTTTTAACATGAGCAGTATCCAGACAAAGACTATTCTTAATACGATTATCAACGACGACTGTATTAAAGTTATGAATCAGATGGAAGAAGGTTCTGTTGATCTGATTTTTGCCGATCCGCCGTATAACCTGCAGCTCGGCGATGCTCTGACCCGTCCGGACAACAGCAATGTCAGCGGCGTTTATGAAGAATGGGACAGTTTTGAAAGCCTGGCCGCCTATGACCGTTATACCCGCGAGTGGATGACGGCTGCGCGTCGTATTCTGAAAGACGACGGCGCCATCTGGGTCATCGGTTCTTACCACAATATTTTCCGTGTCGGGTACATCTTGCAGGATTTGGGTTTCTGGATTTTGAACGACATTGTCTGGAACAAGACAAATCCGATGCCGAATTTTAAGGGAACGCGTTTTACCAATGCTCACGAAACCCTGATTTGGGCGGTTAAAAACCCGAAATCGAAATATACCTTTAACTATGAGGCGATGAAAGCGCTGAACGAAGACACGCAGATGCGCAGCGACTGGCAGATTCCGCTTTGCACGGGAAAAGAGCGCCTGAAAGGCGAAGACGGCGGCAAGCTGCATCCGACCCAAAAGCCGGAAGCTTTGCTTTATCGCGTGATTATGGCTTCTTCTAATGTCGGCGACGTGGTACTGGATCCGTTTTTCGGAACGGGGACAACCGGCGCCGTGGCCAAAAAGCTTGGCCGCAATTTTATCGGCATTGAAAAGGACAAGCATTATGTCAAAGGCGCGCAGGCGCGCATTGATGCCGTGGAGCGCGTCGAAAACGAACTTTGTCTTGAGTTCAGTTCCAAAAAGCGTCAGCCGCGCATTCCGTTCGGTGCGGTTGTCGAGCGCGGTTTGCTCAATCCCGGCGACATTTTGTACGATGCGGGGCGGAAGCATTGTGCTGCGGTTCGTTCCGACGGTACAATCAAAAGCGAAAAAATGGAAGGCTCCATTCATCAGGTCGGTGCTGCGGCTCAGAATGCGCCGGCATGCAACGGCTGGGTCTACTGGTATTTTGAAGACCGCGAAAAAGGTCTGGTCTGCATTGACGAACTGCGCAATCAGGTGCGGTTGGAAATTTACGGCGAATGACTTTGTTCTTCAATGCTTTGAAACCCGGCGGCTGCGCCGGGCTTTTTTGTTAAAAAAATCCGATAAAATTATTGTGCCGGAAGAATTTATGGTTTATATTTTTACGAAATGCGGAATTTTACGAAGAATTGAACAATATTAATGCAAAAATGGTACAAAAAAAACAATAACAGATCCGGAAATGTTCTAGTTTCGAACAAAGGCGCTTCTCAGGCGCAGAAAAATTTTGCCGCCATCGACTTGGGAACCAATTCCTGCCGGCTGGTAATTGCCAGTCCGACCCCGGCTTCTTTCCGCATCGTCGAGACTTTTTCCAAAATTACGCGGTTGGGCGAGGGTATCATCAATGACAATGAATTGTCTCGGCCGGCTATGCGTCGGACAATCAATGCGCTGAAGGTTTGTGCCGGCGTTATTGAGGAATATGCGCCGATTTACCGCTCTCGTTTCGTGGCGACGGCAGCCTGCCGCCGGGCCAAAAACTGCAAGGAATTTCTTGATTTGGTCAAAAAGGAAACCGGCCTGACGATTGAAACGATTTCTTCCAAGGAAGAGTCCCGGCTGGCTGTGGTCGGCTGTATTCCGCTTTTGAACCGCAACATCAAGCGGGCTTTGGTCTTTGACATAGGCGGCGGTTCGACGGAGATTTCGCTGGCAAGGGTTACCAACAGCGGCAAGACGTTTATTGAGGGGTTTGTTTCGCTGCCGTACGGCGTGGTTACGATTTCGGAAGCGTTTCCGTCGCAGGATATGACGGCGCTGGCCTATGATACGATTATTGAGCGGACGCATAAGCTGCTGAAGGAGTTTGACGAAAAATACAACATCCGCGAAGCGATTAAAAATCAGGAGATTCAGATTATCGGCACTTCAGGCACGGTTACGGTGCTGGGAGCCGTGCATTTGAATCTGCCGCGCTATAACCGCTCGGCGGTTGACGGTATTTCCATTACCCGGCAGGACATTGACCGGGCGATTGCAAAAATCAAGCGGCTGGGGGACGAAGGCCGCAAAAAGCATCCGTGCATCGGCGCGCAGAAAGCCGATTTGACCATGGCCGGCTGTGCGATTATCGAAGGGTTGTGTTCGTTTTGGCCGATTGAGGAAATTACGGTGGCCGACCGCGGCATTCGTGAGGGAATTCTGCTGGATATGATGCACAGCAACAAAAGCAAAAATTTTTACAACAAAAAGAAAAAGTTTCATCCGCCGTTCCGGCGCCGCAGTGCCCGCCCCGAAAACGGAAATCCGTCTAAAACCAAACAGGAATGAAGACCATGACCAAAAATGTTTTTGCCGCCATTGACCTGGGAACAAACTCCTGCCGGCTGCTGATTGCCGATGAAAAAGGCCGGGAGTTGTATAAGGATATTGTTACGACGCGGTTGGGCGAAGGCATGTATCCGGAAATGAGGTTTACGGAAGAAGCTTTTGAACGCGGGCTGAAATGTTTTAGGAAATTTTCCGAGCAGATGAAAAAGTTCGGAGTTACGAAATATCGTGCGATTGCAACCGCCGGCTGCCGCATGGCGTCTAACGGTGCGGCTTTTGTCGAAAAGGTGCGGGCGGAGACCGGTATCGGAATCGAAGTTGTGGACGGTTACGAAGAGGCGCGGCTCAATCTGAAAGGCGCTCTGATAAATGTGAAAGGCAAGGCGCCTTATGTTCTGGTTTATGATTTGGGCGGTGGTTCGACCGAGATTACGCTGGCAACCAATGATGACAAGCCCGAAATTCTGTATACGGTTTCCATTCCCTGGGGGGCGCGTAACGCCACGGAAGCTTTCGGACTGGAAAATTACGAACCGGAAAAGGCCGAAAAGCTTCGCAACGAGATTCGGCAACAGGTCGGCAGTTTCTGTATCGGCTGCAAGCTGAAGGAATATGAGGGGAAAGTCTGCTGCGTGGCAACGTCGAGCACGCCGCTCAGGCTTACGTCGTGGATAAGGCAGTACGGCGAATATGACCGCGACCGTGCAGACGGCGAGGAAATCGGGATTGACGAGATGGACCGGGTTATCGGCGAAATTAATGCCCTGCCGCGGGAGAAACTGGCGAAAGTTCCTTATGTGGGCGAAAAGCGTTCCTTTATTTTTCAGGCGGCCAGCATTATATTTAAGACGATTTATGACGGTCTCGGCGTACGGAAGCTGACGGCTTCGCTGAAAAGCGCCAAAGACGGAATTATTGACGAACTGGTGGAAGAAAATGGCAAAACTCACGAAATCGGCTAAAGAGGTTCGCGGCCGTCATCAATTGACGGTGCGGGTCAAGACCTCGAAATATCGCGACAAGTCGTCCAATCGCTGGCTGGAACGTCAGTTGAACGATCCTTACGTTGCGGAATCAAAGCGTCTGGGGTATCGTTCGCGGGCGGCGTTCAAGCTGATTCAACTTGATGAAAAATACCGTTTTCTCGGCAAGGGACGGACGATTGTCGATCTCGGCTGTGCGCCGGGCGGCTGGACACAGGTTGCGGTCATGCGCAACAAGGGAACCGGACAGGTGGTCGGTATGGATATTCTGGAAACGCAGCCGATTGAAGGCGCGACTCTGATTCAACAGGACTTTACCGAGGCTGACGCCGCGGACAGGCTTAAGGCGCTTTTAAACGGCAAGGCGGACATTGTGATGAGCGACATGGCCGCAAACACGACCGGACACCAGCAGACGGACCATTTGCGCACCATCGGGCTGGTGGAGGTCGCTTATGCGTTTGCCAAAGAGGTTTTGGCCGACGACGGCATTTTTATTGCCAAGGTTTTTCAGGGCGGGGCGGAAGGTTCGCTGCTGGCTGACGCGAAGAAAAACTTTAAAAAGGTCGGGCACTGCAAGCCTGACGCCAGCCGACAGGGTTCGCCGGAAACGTATCTCGTTTGTCAGGGATTTCGCGGCAGTTTGCGTGAAGAAGCGTAAGGCGAGTTTGTAAATAATCTTTGTTTTAATCCGGTTAAAGGGAAAATTATGCTTGAGAAAAATCTGACGGAACGGGTTTTGCTGAAGGCTTCGGAAAGCGGTGCCGATTTTGCCGAGATTTTTGCCGAGAAACTGCGTTATTCTTCCCTTACGGCCGGGGCCGGCAAAATTGACGGTTTGTCTTCGGGGCTGCGGCTGGGTGCCGGAATACGGGTTTTTAAGGGTAATTTCTGCGGTTATGCCTATACCAACGATCTCAGCGAAGCGGGATTGATGAAAGCGGCGGCAGCGGCTTCGGTTGCCATCGACGGCAAAAAGCTGATTAATTCGGTGAATCTGGTTCGGCAGGATATTGAAAACAAACATAAAATCCTAATAAATCCGATGTCCGTGCCGTCGAAGGAAAAGGCGGCGCTGCTTAAAAAGTTTTCCGATTACGGTTATGCCGCGGCCCGTGAAGTTTCCCGGGTAGACGTCACTCAAAGCAGTAAGATTCAAGAAATATTCATTGCCAACAGCGACGGTTTGCTGGCAGAAGACCGACGGGTCAGAACCCGGCTCGGCTTCAGCGTCAAGGTTGAGGACGGCGGCCGCCGTTTTGAAAACTTCTGGACGAAGGGGATGCTGCAAGGGCTTGAAATGATTGATGAAACCGACCTGAACGAGGCGGCGGAGGAGACCGTGCGCCAGGCGGTGGAAATGTTGAAGGCGGATAATTGTCCGGCAGGCAAAATGCCGGTGGTTCTGGCTCGGGAAATCGGCGGCGTGCTTTTTCACGAGGCGTGCGGGCATTCGCTGGAAGCGACGGCCGTTGCACGCAATGCCTCGGTTTTCTGCGGCAGGCTCGGCGAACAGATTGCCAGTCCGCTGGTAACGATGGTTGACGACGGAACGCTGCCCAATCAATGGGGGTCAACCAATATTGATGACGAGGGCATTCCCACGCGGCGTAATGTTCTGATTGAAAAGGGCGTTCTGAAGGGTTATCTGGTTGACCGTTTTAATGGCCGGCGGATGCAAACGGAACCAACCGGCAGTTCGCGGCGGGAATCTTACGAGTACGTACCGACATCCCGCATGAACAATACGTTTATCCTCGGCGGAGAGAGCCGTCCGGAGGACATTGTTGCAGCGACGGAGCACGGAATCTTTGCAGCGCAGATAAGGGGCGGTTCGGTAAATACGGAAACCGGAGACTTCAATTTTTCGGTCAGCCGCGCCTATTTAATTGAAAACGGCCGGATTACGCGCCCGCTGCGGGGGGCCAAACTTATCGGCAACGGCGGCGAAATTCTCAGAAATATTGATATGGTCGGCAACAATCCGGGAATGCGCGGCGGCGGACAATGCGGTTCAAAATCCGGCTGGGTGCCGGTTTGTCACGGAACGCCGACTCTGCGGGTGGCGGAAATTGCGGTCGGAGGGCAGAAATGACGGAAATCAACGATTTTATCGACGCTTTGTTCGCTGAAGCCCGAAAGCAGGGATTGGACGAATGGCAGGTCAAATATGTTGAAAGCGAAAGTTCTGATATTCAGGTTTTTGAACAAAAAGTCAGCAAACAGGGTGCCTCGGCAGTACGGCGTCTTAATTTGGCCGTGAAGGCCGGAGACAAAATCGGCCATTTTGTAACCGAATGTTTTGATGTTGCCGAGGCGGCGTTTGTCGTCGGCGAAGCCGCGGCCAATGCCGCGCTGATGGATTGCGACGAGAAATTCTTTTTTTATGACGGACATGGCGAATATCGGGCAGTTCATCCGTACCGTCCTCAGGATGACAGGCTTGCCGCGATTGATCCGGCAGCGTATCTGAGAGAGGCGGAAAGGCTGGCTTATGCGGCAGACAAGCGTATTCATCAGGTTATTTACACCTCTTTTTACAAAAAAAAGCGGAAACTGCTTATTCGAAATTCGCTCGGCTTGAATCTGGAAGACGAAACGTCGGCGGCCGGCGCTTATATTTTGTTGAGTGCCAAAGACAACGGCGGTATCCGCTCTTACGGAGCCAGCGTCTGTTTTGATAAGGAAGCGGATTTTGATCCTGCCTGTCTGGCCCGCAGTGCCGTCGACAGGGTTCTGGCGCATCTGAATCCGACTGACGTTGTGCCGCAAAAGATGTCGGTCGTTTTTGAAAACCGCCGGTTTGCTGAGTTTTTGGGAGCGATTGCGGGTATTTTCGACGCGTATGAGGTTGAGACCGGCCGTTCGCGGTTGAAAGGCAAGATCGGCGAACAGATTGCCTCTCCGCTGCTGACGATTATTGACAATCCGTGGCTTGAGGGCGGATTTGCCACGGTTCCCTTTGACGGCGAAGGCGTGCCGACGAAATATAAGGAAGTGGTTAAAAACGGCGTTTTGCAGACATTTCTGTACGGCTTGTGCATGGCGGACAAGCATGGCTGCGATAGTACCGGTAATGGCAGCGGCATGCAGGAAGCCGAAATTTTTAATTTTTACGTTCAAAAAGGGGCGCTGCCGCCCGAAACGCTGCTCCGCGAACTTGACAACGGCGTGTATATTGACAAAATTAACGGGCTGCGTGTCGGCCTGAATACGGTAACCGGCGATTTTTCGGCTGCTGCGGAAGGCTTTGAAGTCAAAAACGGAAAAATCGGCCGGCCTCTGAAGCAGTTTACCTTTGCCGGCAATATTTACCGGCTGCTCAAAGACATCCGCGCCGTGGGCAGCGATTTGACCTTCTATTGTTCGCCGTTCGGCTCTCCGTCGATTTTGGCGGACAATATTACGGTCGTCAATTCCTGAAAAGAATATAATTTGACAAATTTTCCGAAACAGAATATTTTAACAGACAGCAAACTTTATAAAATTGTATGAATTATGGAAAATAACAGGAAAGACCGCATTTGGGAAGAAGACATTCCGATGCGGAAACTTACGGTAGACGACGCTGTGCTGTTTAATCTGAAAAAAATTTATTTTCGTCAGGTAGAAGAACTTTGCGCGCCCGTGCTTAAGAAAGCCGGTTATTCGGTCGGAAAAATCGGTTTTCGGAATGTGAACGTTTTGGCAAACTGTCCGTTTGTTCAGGAACTGCGTTTTTACGACTGCGTCGGCGGCGTATTGTCTTTGTTCGTGTTTAAAGCAAGCCGCGGCGGCGAAGATTTTTTGGCCGCATATGCGCCTTATTCGTCGAAAATTTATCTTCTGAAAGATTCCGGCGACGGATTGCTGGAGGGAGCCGAGTTTGTTGACTGCGGCGCGTCAGAGGGAATTGTACGCCTGAATGTAAAATATTCCTTTCAGGAAAACGGTTCCGACGTTTACAAATATGTTTATCTGTGTTTTCGGACGGCGCGGATTGAAAAAACGTTTTTTCTGCGGCGGCCGTTTTTGCGTCTTATCGGCGATTCTTCAATTCGAAAAACCGTCAGACGTGAACATAAGGACGAGTTGGAAGCTTTTGCGCACGGTTTTCTGTTTTCCGAATGTTATCGGAACAGCGACCTGTTTAGTTTAACCGGAAAAAAGTAAGTATTATGTCAAAAGAAAATTTATGGCGGGAGAAAGGCGATGCCGGCGGCCCGCAGGTGAAAAAACGAAAAATGTATCCGGTTGACGACGCGTTGCTCACGCTGCTCAGGACAATTCGCCATGAACATGTCCTGATGGTTCTTGAGCCGGTTTTGAGAGCCGAGGGGTATCGTATCGGCGGAATTGAGCTGACATGGATAAAATTTGCGGAAGACAGCGGCGCAGCCGGCGATTTTTACAGTCCGCGCACGGATAATCTGCATGCGGTTTATCTGGCGGAAGTATCCGGCGAGGTCAGGGCTTATGCCGTATATCAGCCTTTTTCGCAAAAACTTTATGTGCTTGAGCCTGAAGAGGTTATATACCGCGGCGGTTTTTCCGCCGGAGAGTATGTTCAGTTTACACTGGGATACGGTTCGTTTAAATGTCCGTTCAGCATTTATACCAGAATCAGGCGGTGTTCGCGGTGTTTCAGGTTTGAAAAGCGCTGGTTTCGCCGGGAATTTCAGCTTTATGCCAGGGAAGACAGGCTGGTTGAGCGCGATGTCGTTTATTCCGGCCAGTCTTTGGAAGAAGGTTTTTATCTGGATTCCGAAAGCGAAAACCTGATTTCCTATCGGGCGATGTACTTTCGTTCGGTAGAGGACGAGTAAAAAGCTGCAAAGGCCTTAAAAGCGGATTGCTTTTAAGGCCTTTGGCGTTTATAGTGGGAGAAAAAAGGAGAAAAGAATGCAGCTAAGCGCCAGATATAACGCGGTTTTGGAACTGACGGAAGAAATATTCAAAGACAAAAGCCCCGCAGACGGGATTATCAACGCTTATCTGCGCGAGCGGAAATATATCGGTTCCGGCGACCGCCGCTTTATTGCCGAAACG
>ENA-OOQP01000135-OOQP01000135.1-human-gut-metagenome-genome-assembly--contig:-NODE-135-length-38963-cov-2.817415_pt1 | contig 38963 bp, 48 predicted proteins | sample MGYA00241266_ERZ501171 | MGnify/ENA primary metagenome ERZ501171 (study PRJEB25962, sample SAMEA2042501) | human gut metagenome | biome: human gut; feature: human-associated habitat; material: faeces...
CCTTTCAGGTTCATTAAAACATACCTAGATCTCTTATAGAGAGTACGTAAAGTATTCGAAACCTTGGCGAAAGATTTTAGAAAGGAGACGAAAGTATATGGGAAGAAGAGCAGCGACAGCTACTTCCGCAAAGAAGCGTTCAAGGGTTCCTATGACTCCTGAAGACAGGGAACAGTACTTGATTAATCTCTCACTCGATGCTGCTGAAAAGCAGTTACGTGAAGGCACAGCCTCATCGCAGGTCATTACGCATTTCTTAAAACTCGGTTCTTCAAGAGAACAGCTGGAGCAGGACAAGCTCAGAGAAGAAACCAAGCAGACCAAAGCCAAAATCGATTCGTTGGAAGCTTCTGCTAAGAGTGAAGAGAGATACGCTGCAGCAATTGAAGCAATGCGTAGATACCAGGGTATCGAAGATGAGTAGATCAAGTCCAATGTCACGATCATATTTGGAAATGATCCAGTATTCTACGTTTGAAGAACGACTGCAATATTTAATGCTGTTTGGTTCTGTTGGATACGAGACATTCGGATATGACCGATGGGTTAATCAGGCATTATATTCATCCGGCGAATGGAGAGAGTTTCGGCATAAAGTAATTGTCAGAGATGGCGGTTGCGATTTAGGTGTTGAAGGATACGAGATACAAACACGACCGTTGATACATCACATAAATCCAGTTACCAAAGAGATGATACTTAACCGAGACCCAATGGTATTTGACATGAATAACGTTGTGACAACAACCCATCAAACACATAATGCCATACACTATGGACACGATACAAATGTTCGTAGCGGCCCTGTAATAAGGAGACCAAATGATACATGCCCTTGGAAACATTGAGGAGGAATTCAATGGAAGAGAGCATTCTTAAGACTATCAAGCAGCTTATTGGATGTCCTGACGACTTTGAGCAGTTTGACTTGGATTTAACCATTCATATCAATTCTGCCTTTGCAACCCTCACGCAATTAGGAGTTGGTCCTAAAGAAGGATACCGAATCACTGGTCCGGATAATGTCTGGAGTGAATTCGAAGAGGACACTCAGAAGTCAAGTTTGATAAAAGATTATGTGTACATCAAAACTCGTCTGTTATTCGATCCGCCAACAAGTGGTTCGTTAATGGACAGTTTGAAAGAGCAACTTAAGGAAATGGAATGGAGATTGTACATAATGTACTATCCTGTTTCCGAAGATGATAAGAAAGGAGAGAATGACGATGACTAATTACTCAGCAGATGATGTAAAAGACTTCTTAGTCAACAATCAGGAATTCTCTGACTATTATCTAGCACATTACGGATTACCAAGACGATCCGGAAGATACAAATGGGGATCTGGGAAGGAACCATATCAAAGTCTTAGATCATCGGCTAAAGCTGGTGAGAAGTTTATAAAAAGTTTTTCTAAAAAGAGTGGAGTTGAAAAACAAAATAACAAAAGAAGAGAAAGAACCAAATCAGTCCAACTTGATAAAAAGAAACAAAAAAAATCTAAATACAGAAACGAAAAGGCATATGTAAAAACTTTATCTGATGAAGAGCTTAAACGAATAAATACTCGAGATCAGATGGAAGCCACATACCTTAAAAACCATCCGCAGAAGCAGCCATTACCAAAGATGTTAGTTGATAAAGCTATGAAAGATATTATTGTTCCTGCAGTTACAGAAGTTGTGAAAGAACAAGGAAAAGTTTATATCAAGGGTAAACTCAATGCTGCCGCTCAGAAGATGATTAATGAAGCAGTTAAAGCTGAAACAAAGAGTACGAAAAAGAAAAAGAAGTAGGTGATGCAAAATGCTAAGCAATACGGCAACGCCTAGGTACTACGGGGAGTTCCGAGATAAAGTCCTGGATGGAGAGATTCCTGTTAATAGGGAGATTTCCATGGAGATGAACCGTATTGATTGGCTTATAGCTAACCCCGGTGTATACTATGACGACAATGCTGTAGAAGGATGGATTGCTTTCTGTGAATCTGAAATGGTCTTGACCGATGGGTCAGACTTGGAACTGTTGGATACATTTAAACTTTGGGGAGAGCAATTATTTGGTTGGTTCTATTACGTTGAGAAAACGGTGTATGAACCAAATGCTTCTGGACGAGGCGGACATTTCGTAAGGAAATCCGTCAAAAAGCGTCTTGTCAACAAACAGTATCTTATCATTTCTCGAAGTAATGCAAAATCGTTATACGAGAGTTTAGTGCAAGCTTATTTTCTGACAGTCGATACAACAACGACACATCAGATTACAACAGCCCCAACAATGAAACAGGCTGAAGAGGTTACAAGTGCAATTAGCACTGCCATAGCAAGAGCGAGAGGGCCTATGTTCAAATTCTTGACAGAAGGCTCTATACAGAACACTACCGGTTCCAAAGCGAACCGTGTTAAGCTTGCATGTACCAAGAAAGGTATACAGAACTTTCTTACAGATTCGTTACTAGAGATCAGACCCCTGAGTATTAACAAACTTCAGGGATTACGAGTAAAAGTAGCTACGGTCGATGAATGGCTCTCAGGCGAATTGAGAGAAGACCCAATAGGTGCAATCGAGCAGGGTGCAGCCAAAATAGATGGATACGTAATCTTAGCTGTAAGTTCGGAAGGTACTGTCCGTAATGGATGTGGAGATGCCATCAAAATGGAACTGATGGACATTCTCAAAGGCGAATACCAGAACTGGCATACTAGTATTTGGTATTACAGGCTTGATAGCGTGGATGAAGTCGGAGACCCAGACATGTGGCCTAAGGCTAATCCGAATCTACCGATCACAGTCAGCTATGAGACGATTCAGCAAGATGTTGAACGAGCTGAGAAAGCACCAGCTACAAGAAATGATATCCTGGCAAAACGTTTCGGAATTCCTATGGAGGGATATACATATTATTTCTCTTACGAAGAAACACTTCCGCACAGACCTAGAAGCTTTTGGAAAATGTCATGCGCAATGGGAGCGGACCTTTCTCAAGGTGATGACTTCTGTGCTTTCACATTCTTGTTCCCACTGAGAAACGGAATGTTTGGAGTAAAAGTTAGAAGTTATATAACCACACTTACTTTGAGTAAGTTGAACTTAGCAATGAGACAAAAGTATCAAGAGTTTATCGACGAAGGCACTCTTATTGTTATGGAGGGAAGCATCATCGATGTGCAAGATGTATATGAGGATCTCGACAAGTTCATAATAGACGCTCAGTATGATGTTTGCGCTTTGGGCTATGACCCATATAATGCAAAAGAGTTTATTGAAAGATGGGCTCAGGAGAATGGGTCATTCGGAATTGAGAAAGTTCCGCAGGGAGTTAGAACTGAAACGGTTCCTCTTGGAGAAATTAAGAAATTGTCGGAAAAGAGGATGCTGATATTTGACGAGTCTTTAATGAGTTTCTGTATGGGCCATTGCATAACATTGGAAGATACAAACGGAAACAGGAAACTGTACAAGAAACGTTACGAAGACAAAATCGATAACGTCTCAGCATTGATGGATGCACTTGTTGCTTACAAAGTTAATAAAGACGCATTCGAATAGGAGTAATGGTTATGTATGTAAAAATAAAGAATGACGATGGAACATTTTCGTTAGTTCATTCGGACTTAGGCGGTGACCATCTGGAACATTATGGACTGCCAAGGCGGTCTGGCCGTTACAAGTATGGATCGGGAAAAGATCCGTATCAGCATTCTGGAAGAAGAGCATCGCATCTAGAGTCAAAATCGGATCGACTTGCATCCAAGATGAAGAAACAAACTTCTCAGAAGACAAAGTCACGTATATCTGATTACGAACGAAAAGCTTCAGAAGCTATGGCTAAAAGAGTCAAGTTCAAAGAAAAGGAAGAGGCAAAACGTGTTAAGCGTGACCACGCTATTACAGATATTGGGTATACCGGAAATCTTCAAAAAGCTGAACGAGCTCGGAAGAAAGCGAACCGTTATGGAAAGAAAGCTGCTAAGTACACCAGGAAGGCTGAAGCAATCAAACGGCGTACAAGCAGAACTGCAGAAAAGAAGAAAGCGGTAGATGCTGAGTTAGCTTCTATCCATGGTGCAAAATACGTTCAAAAACTTAAAAAGAAACAGAAAGGATGGTAATATGAGTAATTCTGTATATTACAAGGCCACCGATGAGGACGGAAACACCGTTCTCAAACATAGCTGGAAAAATCATAAATATATTCGTATCGAGAACGGTAGATATATTTATCCTGAAGATGAAGCAGCACAAAAAAATGCTGTATTAATACAGAGGCGGCAAGCAATGCAAAAGCTTCGTTATAAGAACAATGCCGCTAATCAAGCAAAAAAGAATATACCTTATAAAGGTCCAACAGATGCAATTGCAGCACAGAAGGTCCAAAAAGAAAAAGATTTCCAAAAACGTGTCAGAGCAATGAATGCTCATACTGTAGCTAAGAAGAATGCTGATATGGTAAAGAAGAAGCAGGACCGACAGATGAAACAAATTGCAGCCAATGTTAAGAAACAGAATGCCCCTTCAACAAAAGTTAAGAAAGCAGCAAACTTTGCTAAAAAGGTAGCGACCAGAGATGCAGTTGCAAAGACAGTAGCAGCAAGATATCTTCTGGATAAAGCTTCAAAATCCCCAACAGCAAACGCTGCAAGGGCAAAAGCAAAGTCTGTAATTTCAAAGGGTGAGTACAAAGTTACCAGAGCTGGACAGAAACTTGCTCGTGATGTTAAGAAGACTGGTGCATATAAGAAAGTAAGAAAAGCTACGTCAACTGCTAGAGACCGTGCAATGACTTCTGCAGAAGCACGCAATAAGGCAAATTCTGTCAGATCAAAGGCAGAGTACAAAATTGAACGAGCTGGTCAGAAGCTTGCCAATGATGCTAAACCTTATGTAACATCGGCAAAGAAGAATGTTAACAAGGCATATAAGTCAGCTAAGAAAGAATACAATAGAGTTTCTAGAGATGCCAGCAAAGCTTACAAATCAGCTAAGAAGAAAGCTAAGAAAGTAAGCAGATCTTTCAATAAAGCTAAGCGTGCAGGCAAAGCTTATCTGGATTACCTTACTAAATAAGGAGATTACTTATGGGTTTTATGAACAGATTAAAGCATGGTTGGAATGCATTTATGAACAAAGATCCAACAGCGTATCAAAATGGAACTGGTCTTGGCGCAGTGAGTTATGACAATCCATCTCGTCCTAGACTTACGATGGGAAATGAGCGGTCAATCGTTACAACGATCTACAATAAGATATCCGTAGATGCCGCAGCAATTGACGTAGAACACGTCATGCTAGACGCAGACAAACGCTTTACTGACGACGTTGAGGATGGGCTTAACTACTGTTTAACAATGGAAGCCAATATTGATCAGACATCGCGAGCGTTTAAACAGGATATTTTCCTGAAACTTCTTGACGAAGGATGCGTTGCTATAGTTCCGATTGATACGACTATGGACCCCGTGCATGGCAACGTTTACGATATTCAGACGATGCGTACAGCAAAGATAATCAATTGGTATCCGCGCCATGTTAGAGTGCGAATCTACAATGATCGCACTGGTGAATTCGAGGAAATGGACCTTCCAAAGAAAATGGTCGCGATCGTTGAAAATCCATTCTATGCAATTATGAATGCACAGAATTCAACGGCGCATCGACTGAAAAGAAAGCTTGCAATTCTCGATTTCATAGATGATCGAAGTGGATCTGATAAGCTTGATTTGATTATTCAGTTGCCATATACGATTAAGTCTGAAGCAAAGAGAGCTCAGGCCAAAAAACGTCGTAAAGAACTTACTGAACAATTGGCAAGCTCTGAATACGGCATTGCTTACATCGATTCTACTGAGCATGTAACACAGCTCAATAGGTCGATTGAAAACAATTTACTCAAGCAGGTAGAGTATTTCACAAATTTGTTATTCTCTCAGCTTGGAATGACGGTAGAGATTCTCAATGGCACAGCAGACGAGAATACAATGAATAACTACTACAATAGTATAGTTGAGCCAATACTTGCAGCAGTCGTAGATGAGATGAATCGGAAGTTCTTAACAAAGACTGCTAGGACCAAAGGGCATGCAATTAAATATTTCAGAGATCCATTTAAACTGGTGTCTACTACAAATCTTGCAGAGCTCGCTGATAAGTTCACGAGAAACTGTATAATGACATCTAATGAATTCAGGCAAGTAATTGGATTAAGGCCAGTGGATGATCCTAAAGCAGATACGCTGACGAACAATAATATTTCGGCGTCGAACACTGAATTGGATCAGATGTATAATACAAATTCTGCTGACGAGGAAACAGAAGAACAATAAAGGAGGAATTCAAAATGGGAGCTAAACGCTCAAAGTATGCCGATTGCGACTTTAAGGGCTGGGCTACAAAGTTTGGTATTCTTTGCGCTGATGGAAGAATTATTCAGCATGGTGCTTTTGATGATATCGATGGCGCTAAAGTTCCATTAGTGTATAACCATGATCACGGTAACATTAATAGCGTGCTTGGGCATGCTTATATGGAATGCCGAAAAGATGGTGTTTATGCGTACGGATATTTCAACGGTTCAGATAATGGTCAAATCGCGAAAGATGCTGTTCAGCACGGAGATATGGATTCGCTTAGTATTTGGGCGAATCATCTTCAGCAGCGTGGGCCATATGTTCAGCATGGTGAAATTAAAGAACTTAGCCTTGTTCTTGCAGGAGCAAATCCAGGAGCATACATTGAAGATGTTGCCTTAGCACATGGCGACACAATTGACAATGATGATTATGAGGCATATATTTATTCGGGAGAGTATCTTGAGATTATGCACTCAGATGAGAAAGGAGAAGACGAAGTGGCTAATAAGAGCATTCAGGATGTCGTTGATACAATGACGCCAGAACAGAAGGATGCTTTCTACATGGCTGTAGGAAGTGCATTAGCAGAAGATCCTAACGCTCTCGAAGACGAAGATGAATACGAGGACGAGGATGAAGATGAAGAGGATGATCACGACGATTCCGAAGAATATGAAGAGGAGGATGACGACATGGGTGCAATCGCACATAACTTATTTGAAGGCAACAATACAGACAACGGAGACGTTCTGTCCCACAGCGAAATGCAGGAGATTATCGAGGACGGTAAGAGATATGGCTCTATGAAAGAATCATTCCTTGCTCATGGTATTACAAATATTGAGTACCTGTTCCCGGATGCCAAAAATTTAAACACACCACCTGAGTTCATTGCAAGAGACCAGGGATGGGTAACCGAAGTAATGAACGGTGTACATCATACGCCATTCTCAAGAATCAAGTCTACATTTGCAGACCTGCGTGAGGATGAAGCTCGTGCAAGAGGTTACATCAAAGGTAAGCTGAAGAAGGAGGAAGTATTCTCATTACTGAAGAGAACAACCACCCCGCAGACAATCTACAAGAAACAGAAGATTGATCGTGATGATGTAATTGACATTACAGATTTCGACGTAATTGTTTGGCTGAAAGCAGAAATGAGAATGATGCTGAACGAGGAAATTGCAAGAGCAGTCCTTGTTGGTGATGGACGTCTTACATCCAGTGACGATCACATCAAAGAGGACAGCGTTCGTCCAATTTGGAAAGATGCTGATCTTTACACAATTAAGTACCCTATTGCAATTACAAAAGAAACAACCGCAGCTGAGAAGGCTACAGCATTTATCGAGGCCTGTGTAAGAGCACGTATCGACTACAAGGGTTCTGGCAATCCGAAGCTGTTCGCTCCAGAGTCAATCATTACTGAGTGCTTGCTGCTGAAAGATAAGAACGGCCGTATCATCTATGACAACATTGACAAGCTGGCTACAGCATGCCGTGTATCTAAGATCGTATCCGTTCCAGTTATGGAAGGTCTTAGCCGTGTAGACAAGACTGACACATTAGCTCTTCAGGGTATTATCGTAAACCTGCAGGATTACAACATCGGCGCAGATAAGGGCGGAGCTATCAATATGTTTGACGACTTCGACATTGATTACAACGCTCAGAAGTATCTTATTGAGACACGTATCTCTGGTGCGTTAATCAAGCCATTATCAGCTATTGCCATCGAGACAAAGATTGCTACAGCAGATCTTAGCAAGGCATCTTCTGGATCTGGAGTCAGCGGTAACTAATCAAAATGGGAGGAAATGATCGTGAATAGATGGTGTGGTAAGATCGGCTTTGCAGAGCAAGTTGAAACAGCTCAATCGGTTTGGACCGAGCAAATAACGGAACGTACATATCGAGGAGATATTCTTCGTAATACGAGACGGCTTCAGGATTCGCAGGAAAAGATCAGCTACAACATTTCAATCTCTAATCAGATAAGTGTTGTCGGTGATGCCTATATACGCGATCATTTCGTTGACATGAGATGGGTAGAATTTATGGGGGCTAAGTGGAAGGCAATAGAAGTTGATGCTTCACAGGCCCCTAGGCTTATTATAACGTTGGGAGAGCTGTGGAATGAGGACGAGACTTGACTTTGATAGATATTTAAAAGATATCGTTGGAGAGGGTGTCAATGTATATTTTCAGCCCCCTTCTAATGTATCCGGTGCTGGGCAAAAAGTTATAAAAAACATAAAATACCCAGCTATAATATATTCTGTTGATGATTATAATATTCGATCGGCAGATAATAAAAATTATAGCGTTGATAAAGAATACGCAGTAGAAGTGGTAACTAAAGACCCGGATAGTACATTGATTGATAAGATAGTGGAGATGCCCACTGCGAGATTCAATAGATCTTACTTATCAGATGGTATGTATCATTCGGTCTTTGTAATTATATTTTAAAGGAGGAAAAACATGTCTAAATTAACATGGGACAAAACCGGAGAACGTAAATATGAAACCGGTGTAGATCATGGCGTTATTTACCCGGTTATTGACGGAGAATATGGCGCTGGTTCTGCGTGGAATGGTCTTACCGCAGTTACAGAATCTCCATCTGGAGCAGAAGCATCTGCTGTATATGCTGATAACATGAAATATCTTAGCCTCATGTCAGCAGAAGAGTTTGGAGCTACAATTGAAGCTTATACTTATCCAGAAGCATTTGACAGATGTAACGGCACAGCCGAAATTACTAAGGGAGTTACTATCGGCCAGCAGAACAGAGATACATTCGGTTTCTCTTATCGTACCCTGATCGGTAATGATGTAAAGAGTAATGATTATGGTTACAAGATTCATATCATTTACGGAGCTAAGGCTTCTCCATCTGAGAAAGGCTTCCAGACAGTAAATGATTCACCAGAGGCAATTTCGTTCAGTTGGGAATTATCAACAACCCCAGTTACAGTTGACGGATTCAAGCCTACTGCTCATCTCGAGATTGATTCTACAAAGGTCGAAGCTACCAAGATGAAGAAGATTGAGGATGCTTTATACGGCACAGAAAGTACAGAAGCTAAGTTGCTGCTTCCGGATGAGATCATTAACCTTTTAAAATAACAGACCCGTCACTGGACGTCTCTGCAACTCCTATTACAGGAGAAGACGACCTGCTTGGAAAGAAGGCAGCTGACCTTCAGTCCAATATCAAGGTCAATGAGAGCACTAGAGTAATTTCTGGTACTCTTAACTACGTGACGGGCTATACAGGATTCAGCAGTAAACCCGAAGAACAGAGTGGTAACTATATCGCTCTTGATATCGCGCCAAAGAGTGGCTTCCCTGAGTCATTGACGGTTGAAGTTAAGGGCGGAACATCTGGTCCATCCAAACTTCTTCAGTCTGATCATCAGGCAGTTCTTAAGATCAAGGATGCCAATAAGCAGTCCATCTTAATTAAAGCAACTAACAACGGTGTGACAGAAACAAAAGAATACTTACTTACAGGTGTAACACTTAAAACAGAATAAAGTTTTTCCTAGTCTGCTGAAATATGCAGACTGGGATTTTTAAGAATGAAAGGAGATTAAATTATGTTTATCAAAACTATCAATTACAAGGACTTTGACGGAAATGAGAGATCTGAAGATTTCTACTTCAATCTTACTCAGAGTGAAATTTTAAAATTGGAAACAAGCCTTAACGGGGGCTTAACATCATATATGAGCCTTATGGTGCAGAAACAGTCTCAGCCGGATATCATGAATATTTTTGAGAAGATTATTGATGCATCTTACGGAATCAAATCTCTTGACGGCCGTACATTTACAAAGACTCCTGAAGCACTGGCAGAGTTCAAGGCTACTGCAGCATACGACAAGTTCTTTATGGAAATTTGTATGGACGAAGCAAAAGCTTCCGAGTTTCTGCTTAATATCATGCCTGACGATGTAAATGACAAGATCAAGAAAGCAGTGGAATCCGGAGTCTATGACGATGCTACATTAAGCGATGCTCAGAGAAAGGCGATTTCAGCAGCAATGGCTGAAGTAGCAGGATCTGTAGCTGCAACTGATGATGCTGTAAAAGAAGGAAACTAAGGAGATAATTATGCTCGAATTAATTCTTCCCGGATATGAGCCATTTGATCAAGAAACTCAAACTTTTGGAAAGGTTGTAAAACCTACTAAGATTAAGCTCGAGCACTCCTTAATAGCAATTTCAAAATGGGAGCAAATATGGCATAAGCCATTGCTGAAACTCATGGATGAAGGAACTCTAACGGATGAAGAGTTTTTTGATTATATGTATTGCATGATAGTTGGGTCTTTCGATAAGGTCGAATTCTTTAAACGGCTTGATGATCATTTACTTAAAAAAGTAACAGACTATATCAATGACCCAGCTACGGCATCTAGGGTTTTTACAATTGGAGATGACGACAAAGGAAAACCGGAGACGTTAACTAGCGAATTAATATATGCTTACCTAGCAATAGCTAGAATACCATTCGACCCTTGCGAGAAATGGAATATAAAGCGTGTATTTATGCTAATAGAATTATACACTGTAAAAACTAATCCACCTAAGAAAATGTCCAATGAAGAAATCCGAAGATGGCAAAAGAAAGAAAATGAACGAAGAAAAAAAGAATTACACACAAAGGGGTGACATTATGGCCAGAACACGAAAAGCGGCTGTTAACCTTATTAATTCTTGGGTTGGCAAAAATGAAAAAGATGGATCTTATAAATCCATTCTTGATATTTACAACAAACAGAAAACAAAACCAAGAGGCGTCACTATGAAACCTGGAATGGCATGGTGCGCTACGACTTGGTCCGCAGTAGCAATTGCCCTTGGATACACTGATATTATGCCTGTTGAGTGTAGTTGTTTCTACCTTATTAAAAGGGCACAGAAAATGGGTTGCTGGAAAGAGAATGATAACTACATTCCTAAAATTGGAGATGCTTGTCTTTATGATTGGCAGGACAACGGGGTCGGAGACAACAAAGGAACTCCAAAACATGTAGGAATGGTTACCTATGTTAACAAGAGTGAAGGGTACTTTGTCGTAACAGAAGGCAACTATAAGGATTCTGTTAAGAAGAGAACGGTCAGCATCAATGGTAAATTCATAAGAGGATTTATTACACCAAAATACGATGCAGATCAGCCAAAGATTAGAACTAGCACTCATCGCCATTCCGGTAAAGAAGTTAAAGCAGTAGCAAGAGAAGTGATTGCTGGTCAATGGGGCGAAGATTACAAATCGAATCTTAAAGAAAAGCATTATGATGTCGATGCCGTTATGAAAGAAGTAGATGCAGTAATTAATACGCCATGTGGACTAACGACTACTACTTGTTATGCAGCACATACGAGCTATTTTTATAAGGGGTTATATAAAACTTCTAAGAAAACTCCTATGCGTATCGACGCTGGATGGAACAAAAAGCTCATGGTTGAAATTCCATCTGGGAGAAAGGTTGAATGCTATGGATACTTCAGCAAGTATAAAAAATCTGTGTGGTTACTGTGCGTGGTAACTATTAATGGAAAAAAGTATACAGGATTTGTAGAACGTTCTACATTAGCGGAATAAAGGAGAAACGATATGATCAGATGCAAACTTGAGGGCAATTTTAAAAAGCTCGATAATTATTTCGAAAAGCTTTTGGAAGGCGTTAACGTCGGTATATTAAATAAGTACGGACGCGAAGGCGTAGCCGCCCTCAAGGCTGCAACTCCTGTTGATACCGGAGTAACAGCTGCATCGTGGTATTATGAAATAGTGCGCGATAACGGATCTATAAGTTTAGTGTTTAAAAATTCTAATGTAGTGAACCATGTGAATATAGCTATTATTCTACAATATGGACATGGAACTAGAAATGGTGGGTATGTTCAGGGGGTTGACTATATTAACCCGGCTTTAAAACCGGTATTTGATAGACTAGCTAAAGATGCTTGGAAGGAGGTCACTGGATAATGGGTAAAGTTGTTGAAGATGACGTTGTCAGAATGCAATTCGAGAATGGACAATTCGAGAAAAAAATCCGTCAAAGTCAAAAATCCATAGAAGCTCTTAAGAAAAGCATCGATTTTAGTGAGTCTGGAAAGAGTCTTGCTAAATTTCAAAATGAGACCAAAAAGTTCAACATGGACGGAATGGGCAGAGCGGTAGAAGCAGTTCAAGTCAAATTCTCAGCTATGGATACTGTAGCTATGAGCGTGTTGAATCGACTTACAAATGCAGCTGTTGATGCAGGGAAAAAAATAGTATCGGCTTTAGCTTTTGATGGTATGTCTGATGGCTGGAATGAATATAAGTTAAAGATGAACTCTATCCAGACAATTATTATGTCTACTGGAGAAAGTTTGCCCACTGTAAATAAGTATCTCGATGAGCTCAATAAGTACTCAGATAGAACTATTTATTCGTTCTCAGACATGACTGCAAATATCGGTAAGTTTACAAACGCCGGTGTAGGTTTGAAGGATGCAGTTGCAGCAATTAAGGGTGTATCGAACGAAGCAGCAATTTCTGGTGCAAATGCAGAACAGGCATCCCACGCAATGTATAACTTTGCTCAGGCATTATCAGCAGGATACGTAAAGCTTATCGACTGGAAATCAATTGAAGTTGCTAATATGGCAACAATGGATTTCAAACAGAACTTGCTTGATACTGCGGTTGCTCTAGGCACAGTCGTTAAAAAGGGTGAAGACTATTACACCACAACTACCAACGCTAAAGGAGCTACATCCGACGCATTCAACGCTACCAAGAACTGGAACGATAATCTTCAGTATCAGTGGATGACAACTGATGTTCTTGTTCAGACACTTAGCAAGTATACAGATGAAACAACAGAACTTGGTCAAAAAGCATACGCTGCAGCTTCAGAATTTAAAGATGCTGGACAGATGTTCGCAGCTTGGAAAGAAGCTATCGGTTCTGGATGGGAACATACATGGGAAACGATATTTGGTAACTTTGAAGAATCTAAAAAACTTTGGGGATTTATAGATAGCATAATCGGTGATTATATCGTAAAAACGTTTGCTGCTAAGAATGCTACTCTAGATGCCTGGAAGAAAATGGGTGGCCGCAATTCATTAATGCGTTCATTCACAAATACTCTAGCAGCAGCTGTTGCAGTATTAGATACTTTCAGGGTTGCTTATAGAGCTATCTTCCCAGAAAAGAATGCAAAAGAAATAAAAAATATAACCGATGCATTTGAAGCTTTCACTAAGAAACTAATAATGTCTAGGGATAAGGTCGATAAATTATACAGGACATTGAAAGGTTTCTTTACAATTGTCAAGATTGTTAAAAATGTTCTTGGAGTAGGACTTAAGACGGCCTTACAGGTAGTTTCTAAATTGTTTGGTATATCTGTAAATAGTGTATTAGACCTTACAGCAGTCCTAGGTGACGGCATTGTACAATTCGAAAAATTTGGAAATGTTTCTGGCGTAGTTGCTAAAAGTGTTGATCTCATATCATCAGCAATAGCATTCGCTATAAAAAATATTGAGTACTTTGGAAAAGCGATTTGGAATTGGAAAGGGACGCAGGAAGTAATAAAATTATTAGACGATCTTATAGTTAAAACATTATGGCCAGATATGAAGGAGTTTGGTGAAAATGCTGGAACTATGATCGAGGATTTCATTCAGCACTGCGAAGAAATTGGACACATAGATTTCAAAGCTTTACTCAGTACTATTCTTGGAATAGGAGCAATTGCTAAAGAGAGTTTTGGTGGAGCAGGAGATTCGATAGATTCTTTTACTTCGAAATTATATTCTCTTAGGTCTAAGATAACAGGATATTTAAAAGGTTGGACCGATCAGGCAGCCGGATTTAAGAAAACGATGATTGATACATTTTATGGTGTATTTTCTTTCATTGAAGACAAATCCGGAAAGGTTAATACAGCTAATATCTTAACTATCTTGTTAGGAGGGGTTTCTGTAAAGGCCCTTTATAATCTCTCTAAATTATTACAGGTTCTTACGGACAGATTTGGCGGTTTATTTGCCTTGCCAGCAGCGATTGGTAACAGCTTTATTAAATTAATGAATCAAGGAGCACTAACACTTAAAACTTGGCAGGATTCTATCAAAGCTGACATAGTGATTAAAATTGCAAAAGCTCTAGCTATATTAGTGGGGTCAATAGCTTTGTTAACTGTGTTACCTCAGGATCGAATCGAAGGTGCTGTTGTCTTGATAGGTATATTGGGAGCAGCATTAACAGCATTTGCTTACGCGATCGGATCCATCTCAACAGAAAAGTTAGCAAAAGGATTCTCCGGAGTTTCGGCCATGGTTATTTCTATTGCTGGAAGTATTTTACTAATGACCGTTGCACTTGAGAAACTTCAAAATGTGACCATTAATAAATCTATGGCAATTAATATTGGAGTGATTACAGGGCTTGTAGGAGTGATTACAATATGCTCAGGAGCTTTAACAAAGTATACAATGGGCGCAAATGCTAAATTAGCAGCCGCTGGAGCTCTTCAAATTGTATCTTTAGCAGCCTCTCTACTACTGATGGTTAAAGCTATAAAAGGGTTGTCTAATTACAATATTGAAGATGCTGGGAGCACTATTGGTGCTTTAGTATTAGCTGTTGGATCGTTATCGGTTCTTATGATTGCTGTTGGAAAAGCGAATGGTTTGGGCGGAGCTAGAGGAGCGCTTACATTGTTAAGTTCCGTGGTAGCAATATACGGATTAGCTAAAGTAATGTCTAAAATTTCTAAGATGGACTTTAGTTCCATGAAGAAAGGATGGAAACAATTTGTAGCCGTATTCGGAACGATGATGCTGTTATTTAAGGCATCTGCTAAAGCTGGTCCGAATGCCTCTAAAGCAGCCGTATTACTACTTGGATTTACTGTTAGTCTACATGTTTTACTTGCTGCATTTGAGAAATTACAGAAGTACGATTTTAAGACAATGGCTAAATGCATAACGGATCTAATTGCACTGATGATACCTATTGGGGGTCTAATTAAAGCTAGCGCTAGCGCTGGACAATATGCTGCTAGAGCTGGTGTTATGATGATGACCGTTGCTGGTTCTATTGTAATTTTAACTGCGGCTATAGCTATACTATCCGGTCTTGACCAGTCAAAAATGGCAGGAGCGACCGCGGCTGTTGATTCCATAATCTTATGCATGTCAGCTATGATCAAAGCTGGCGATGTATCAATTGATGCTAAGAAGTCAGTGATAGTTGCTGCTTTGGTTGTAGGCGAGATAGCTGGAGTTATTGCTTTGTTGGCTCAGCTAGATCCAACTGGAGTTATGGCAGGATCAGCAGCAATATCATTGCTTTTAGGTGTATTTACATTATGCTTAAAAGGGTTCGCTGGTGTTGGAAAGGTGCGCGCTAGCGTTCTTTTAGCTGGTGCAGTTCTTTTGGAAATAGCTGGTGTTATTGGGCTAGTAGCTCAATTGGATTGGAAACGATCGTTAGCGGCATCAGCTGGATTAAGCATGGTTCTGTTATCTATATCAGCTTCTATGCTGATACTTCAAAATGTTCCTATTGCCGGGGCTATAAATGCGTTAGGAAGTTTCTCGATATTTGTCGCTGGACTCGCAGCAATTATAGCTGTACTCGGAGGTCTCAATAAGATACCTGGATTCCAGGATTTCATGAACGGTGGAGTTCAAGTATTAGAAATCCTTGGCGAAGGTTTAGGAAAATTAGTCGGCGGAATCATATCCGGCGTTGGTCAGGGAATTACAGATGGATTGCCGCAAATAGCTACAAATCTATCAGACTTTGCAAAGAAACTGCAGCCATTTTTATCTGCAATGGGCAAAGTAAAACCTGAGATAGGATCATCTATGTCCGTGCTGGCGGGGTGTATTGTCAAAATAGCCGGAGCAGAGATTGTAAATGCCATTTCTACCTTTGTAAACCTTGGAAAAGATCCAATTCAGAAATTTGCTTATCAACTTCAGTACCTTGGTGCTGGTATGAAAGCATATGGCGATCAAGTAGCAAATGTAAATCCGGAAACAGTTAAGGGCACCGCAATAGCGGCTAAAACTCTAGTTGAATTAGCGAATGCTATACCAAGATCTGGAGGATTAGCTCAACTTTTAGCTGGGGCAAAGGATCTCGCTGATTTTGGATTATCTCTTATCCCGTTCGGAGCAGCATTTGCTACTTATTCTAGTCTAGTGGCTGGTGTTAATACATCAACTATAAAGGCTACATCTGCAGCAGCAATGACGATAAGCGAATTTGCAAATTCCATTCCTAAGTTAGACGGTATGAAAGAGTGGTTCGTAGGAGGTTCTGAAGATTTAGGAACTTTCGGCAAGAGTATGGTCTCATTCGGTAAATCATTTGCCAAATACTCTGATTCTGTATCTAAAGTTGATACCGAATCGATAAATGCTACATCTGCAGCAGCAATGACGATTACTAAATTGGCCAAAACAATACCAAGTTTGGATGGTATGAAAGAATGGTTTGTCGGCGGTTCTCAGGACTTAGGAACTTTTGGTAAGAGCATGGTATCATTTGGTAAGTCATTTGCTAAGTACTCTAAAACGGTATCCGGAATTGATACCTCAACTATAACGGCCACGTCAGCAGCTGCTACATCCATTGCAAAACTGAACGACGATCTACCAGAAGCAACCTCTGCTAAGAGTATACTCTTTGGCGGAAACAAGGAGAGCTTGAAGAAATTCGGAAAGAATCTCGTATCGTTTGGCGAGAGTTTTGTCAGTTTCTCAGCAACAATAAAAGGAGCTGATACATCTAACGCTGGAACTATTGCTAAGCAGTTATCAGATTTTATTAATTCATTAAACGGAGTTAAGGGTGGACTAGATAAAAAAGTCAAAGACATGAATAAAGCGTTTAAGGCTTTAGGTAAGACATCCTTAGAATCTGTGCAGAATGGGTTCGAATCAAAATCGGGGGATTTTAAGAAGGTTGGTTCTAAGGTTGTTGGATGGATCTCAGCTGGAATGAAAAACAATAGCGAAGATATGAAATCTCCGTCATCAAGCGTGGCCAAGAAGTTCTTGAAATATGTCACCGATGCGTTTAAATCAGATACAGATACGACCGATGGATTTAACTCGGTGGTAAATAGCACTCTTAGTACAGCTAAAAGTACATTTAATGATTATAATTCGAAATTCAAAGACGCCGGTTCGTCATTGGCTAAGAATCTTGCTAGCGGCATGAAATCTAATTCTAAGGATTTTAGCACGGCTGGTGCTAATGCGGCTATAGGATTTATGAGTGGAGCAAAGAACAAGAGCTCTGAGGTATACTCAACTGGTGTTTCATTGGGTAATCAATTGCTTAAGGGAATGAAGAGTAAAAAATCTCTTGACGAGCATTCGCCTTCCAAGAAAACCAATAAGATTGGCGCTTATGCTGGAGAAGGACTTGTTAAAGGTGTCAAATCTAAAGCTGGAGATGTTGAGCTTGCGGGAATTGATATGGGACGAGGAGCTTTGCTAGGCGCTGGAAAAGGAATAAAAGACGGCGCTAAGAAAGCTCAAAAAACAGTTACAGGATATGTCAAGGGAATTAAGAAATCCATTAGTAAATCGGTTGGAAATAAAGATGTTGATGGCATCATGAAGACCGTAAATGGCATTCTTAATGCAGGCAACAGTACGTTTTCAGACCAAATGGATAAAACGACAAAAGACATTATCAAAAATGCTAACAAAACTGGAGCTGGCGTAACTAGTTCATATGATGCCACTTCTAAGAAGATCACAAGTAAGTCTAAGAAGAACAGCAAGAAAGCAAAGATCAAGATGACCAAAATCATAAAGGTCGCTTATCAGTTTGGAAAGACTTTCGACAAAGCTGTAAGCTCGTTTAATAAAACCCCTTATGAGACGATTACTAAAATCTCTAAGAGTTTAGGGAAAGAGCTTCTCAAGACAACACCTAAGCTTAAGACACTTAGCAAAGCTACTAAAACTGCCGAAAAAACTATCAAGAATTTTGCTATTGCACTGTATAAGGAATCGGATCAGTATAAGGAAGACACTAAGTCCGTTAAGCAGCATGAGGCAGCTTTAAAGAAGCTCCTTAAAACTCAAGACCGTTTAAAGAAGGGTCTTAGCGCTTCAGGTAAGAAGCTTAGCAAAAAGAATCTCAATTCGGCTATTAAGGAAAATAACACTGCTATTAAAAATGCTGTGAAACAGCTGAAAGATGATCAAAAGTCAATACAGTCCAATATTAACTCGACGTTCAAAGAATATAGAAATAATATCATTAATTCGATAAAGGAATATACTAAGTTTACGAATATTGCATTCGATAACTCTAGGAACATATTCTCCGAATTCTCTGATTCTATGGACGATGAGATGAGTACAGTTCTTAAGAACATGGAAAGTCAGGTTGATGGTTATCAGGAGATGAAGGATAACCTTGCGAAATTATCCAAGAATGGTCTTAGTAAGGGACTTATTGATACTCTTAAAGGTATGGGAGAATCTGGTTATGCATACATAAAATTATTTGCAAATGCTTCAAAAGAAGAAATCGACAGAGCGAACAAAGCGTATGCAGAAGCTAGTAAACAAACGAAAGAAGATATTATAGCTTCTTATAAACAGACTTATCAAGATGCTGTTAAGTGGAAGAATTCTATTAAGAAGATGCTTAATCAGGGTTGGGATATTCGCCTTGTTCAGGAATTGGTTGATGAAGGGCCTGGAAACCTGAGTAAAGTATTGGAAATGCTTACCTTTTCAGCTGAAGAGCGTAAAGAAATTAATGACGTATATGTTAAGAATCTCAAACTTCAGAAATCTGGAGCTAATGATATTATCAAGTCGTTTGCTTTGAAGAAAGAAAAAGAAGCTGCCAAGAAGAAAGCGAAGAAATCCGTTAAGAAAACAGCCAAAGAAGTCAAGAAAGATGTAAAAGAAATTCCAAATGCTGTTTCTGAAGCAGCTAAGGAAATGGAGAAAAATCTCAAGAAGATAAACAACGATTGGGACGATGCAAAGAAGAAAATCGAAGATACGGCAAAGTCTATGACGGAATCCGTAAAGAGCAGTCTCGATAGCTTCACGTCGTTTGTTAATTTCGACATTTCAAGTTCTACAGATTACTTTACGAGATACGATGAAGTGGTAAATGACCTCGGCAATGATACTATTATCGACCGTATGTGGTCGCAGGTTAATGCCGAAAAGAGGGTAATCGAAGGTCTTGAAGAACTAAAGAAGATGAGATTTGCAGACGGATTACTGGATTATCTTAAGAGTCTAGGGACGCAAGCGATACCATATATCGAAGGGTTCAAGCTTGCAACTAGTGAACAAATTACAGAAGTAAATAATCTATTTGCTGAAAAAATGCAAATGACAAAAGATTCAGTAAAGCAACAAGCCAGAGATAATGTCGAAGCTGTTAAGAAATGGGAAGCTGAAATACTTGACCTTGCTAAATCGCTAGATCCTAGATTGTTAAAAGAACTAGTCGATCAGGGAATGAGCGCAGCTGATCTTGTTGATGTATATTACAGCATGACGCCTGCTGAAAGAAAAGAAATGAACGATCTGTATGTCGAAAAATTGTCAATAAATGAAGAAGTAGCAAAAACAGTATCCGACTCATACAAAGAAGCAGGTCTAGGTGCTGTTAATTCTATGTATCAGGGAATGATCGATGCAGCTACAGGTAAGGATGTGTCTTCTAAGAAAGGCTCGTCCAGAAATCTTAAAGGGTCAGCAGCTACAAAAACGGTTAATGCGGTAGCTAAGTCGTTCGACGAGGCACTTAAAACAAATACGTCATTCAAGTCTTCAGGTAAGAAAGCTGGAAACCAGTTCAAAGCTGGAATCGACTCAGCTTCCGAAGGGGTTGCAAAGTCTGCAAAGCAATCAGCCAAGAAGGCTTGTACAACCTTTACGAATTACGCAGAAACAAACTTCAAGAAAGCTTTTAAATCTGCCGGAACATCTCTTGGTTATTGCTTTGCTTTAGGTCTTGCTGCAACAACGGTGTTAACAGCTGTAGAATCTTCTTGTAAATCAGTGGTAGATAAAGCATTATCTTCGTTTTCAAAAGGCAGCGACAAAGCATCTTCTAAAGGAAGTGCACTTGGTAACTCATTTGCTAAAGGGATTAGAGGAGCTATACCATCAGCTGTTAGTGCTGCTCAGGAATTAGTTGACGCTGTGAACGCAGTACTATCTAAAATACAGATGCCTAGTTTAAGTGCCAGTGTTAACACTTCGAATCTGTCGTCAATGGTTAGTAGCGGAGTGACATCAGCTACGGGATCTTCTGTAGCAGGAGCTAGTGCCGGTTTAGCAACTTCTATAGCTAGTGGAATAGCCGGAAGTGTGTTCGGAAAAGGTAGCGGTCTTAGCAAAGCTTTGGCGGAATTACGGAATAGCGGAAAGGGTAAAACTGGTCGCGCTCTAAAAGGATCTAGTACCAATGTAACTAACAACTACACATTCAATCAGACTAACAATTCTCCTGTCGCATTATCTAATACTGAGATATATCGACAGACTAAGAACCAGTTTAGTCAGTTAAAGGGGGCTCTTAAATGATAAAGAAAGTAATTGTTACTAATTATTTAGGGGAATCCCTAGAAATGGAATTAGCTAGGCCTGAGGTTTCGGGTCTAGCTATAATAGACATTGAAGGTCTAGGGCCAGTTAAGGCAACTATCAATACTAGTGAGATAGCAACCGGTGACGGGGCATTATACAACAGTGCTAAGCTTGAAACTAGAAATATAGTTATGACTCTGGATTTTAGATTCGGAACAGATATCGAAACTATTAGGCATACTACATATAAGTATTTCCCTATCAAGAGATACATCACGTTGACATTTGTAACGGATCAGAGATCTCTTGACGCTTTCGGTTATGTCGAGTCTAATGAACCTGATATATTTCAGGCACATGAAACGGCTCAAATTTCCGTAATCTGTCCAGATCCGTACTTCTATGCAACAAATGGAAAGACGCTAACGTTATTTAGTGGCGTCAATCCTAAATTTGAATTTCCATTCGAGAACAATTCATTAACTGAAAAGCTAATAAACTTCGGAGACATCGTACATATGTACGAGAATGTAGTAACGTACAAAGGAGATGCTTCAGTTGGTATAACAATAACAATTCATGCGCTAGATACAGTAAAAGACATTGTGATCTATAACGCTAGAACTCGTGAAGTTATGAGAATAAATACTGACTTTATACAGACCTTAACTGGTCAAGCATATGGTGCTGGTGACGATATCATTATAAATACTAAGCGAGGAGAAAAGTCAGTTACATTACTGAGAGCCGGCTTAACGACCAACATTCTCAACTGCTTAGGTAAAGGATCGAGCTGGTTCCAGCTGTCGAAAGGAGATAATATCTTCATTTACAATGCTACAGAAGGAGCAATGAGTATTCAGTTCAAGATCGAAAACGATACGATATACGAAGGAGTATAACTTATGGACGGTGATTAATTTGAGGAGGTAAGCAATGGAAGCTACAATATTAAACTCAAGGTTTGAAAAAGTAGCCATTATTGACAGGTTCAAGTCCTTCATTTGGACTGATAGATATCAAGAGAATGGGGACTTTGAACTCTACCTCACTTTGGACATGGATGGGGTGTTTCCTTATCTAGTCAATGACTACTATCTTCAAAATGATGATTCAGTTCACATGATGATTATTCAGGGAATGCTTCTTGAAACGAATACTACAGAAGGGCCAACAATTAAAGTTATAGGCTACTCTCTTGAGAGCTTGCTGAAGCGTAGGATAATATGGGACAATACTACACTTGGCGGAAATTTCCAAGATGGAATAGAGAAGCTTATAAATGACGCTATTATAGCGCCGTCAAAATCGGAAAGAAAGATTTCTAACTTTATATTCAAGAAGAGTACAGACAGTAGAATAACCGCTCTGACAATTGACGCAAAGTATGAGCAGCATGAAAACTTATACGAGGCAATAAACTCACTTTGCGTCGAGAAACAAATTGGATTTAAAGTTACGTTAAATGAAAATAAACAATTTGAGTTTGAGCTGTACAAAGGCGTTGATAGATCTTATGCACAGCAATTAACTCCGTATGTTGTATTCAGTCCTTCATTTGAAAACTTAAATAACACATCTTATTTGGACAGTAAAGAAGATTACGCAAACGTTGCGTTAACTGTTGGAGAAGATGGGGATACACAAACATTATCCGGGAATCCGTTGAAGATTACTAAAGAAGTGACTAGGGACGGAGAAACTCAGGAACAGTTGAGCGGTATGCATCGATGCGAGATATATGTTGATGCTGGGTCGATTACTTCTGAGGATGAGGACCATAAAATGAGCGACGCCGAGCGACTGAAAGTAGTTGCTCAGAAGGGCAAAGAAGCTTTAGCTGAGAAACCACATACCATATCTATGGATGGAGATGTTGATCCTCATACTATGTTTGTATACGGACGAGATTTCAAAATGGGGGATGTAGTACAGATAGAAAACGACTATGGTATTAAAGGGACATCAACCGTGTCGGAATTTATCATGTCCCAAGATTCTAGTGGGGAAACTTCATACCCTACTTTTACAGACTTTGTAAGTGCCGATGATAATAGAATACCAGTAGGCTCTTAAAGAATAAGATAAAGGAGGACAAATATGAGTTTTGCATCTGGATTTTTTAATTCCGTAGATCATGATAGATTATATGATGCTACCGACATTTCAAGATTATTTGATGGCTTAATTCGAGATGGAATTTTTGCATCTATTGGCGACTGCATGGTCGTTAAGCAAAGTAACCAGATGAACGTAACGGTTGGAACTGGACGAGCATGGTTTAATCATACTTGGAGTTACAATGATGCACTTTATCCGGTGACTATTCCGCCGTCAGAAATTCTTATGGACCGAATCGACGCAATTGTTTTGGAGATCAACTCTGTCGAGGCCGTAAGAGCAAACAGTATTAAACTAATTAAAGGTACACCATCTTCTACGCCTATCAAGCCAGCACTGACAAATACTAAGGAAGTTCATCAGTATCCATTGGCATATGTTACAGTTGGTAAAGAGGTTACGTCAATAAGGCAGGCAGATATTGAAAACTGTGTAGGGACGAGCGCGTGTCCATTTGTTACAGGAATTCTCGAGGTAATCAGCATCGAACAACTTATTCCTCAGTGGAAAGATATCTTGAATCGGTTCGTAGAAGAGAATACTGCAAACTTCAATACATGGATGAATGGAGAGAAGCAGGATTACCAGGCTTGGCTCACAGCCGCTAAGAAAGAGATTACGGATTGGCAAGCAACTTCAAAATCGGACTATCAGAAATGGTATGACAGTATTAAGAATGGCTATGACCAGTGGTTCGCTACAATTAAAGCTGCTTATGACGCTAACTGGTCAACATTCCAACAGTGGGAAAAGGCATCTCAGACCGAGTTTGATAAGTGGTTTGAAAATATAAAAAACAAACTCGAGGGCGACCTTGGAGCTAAACTTACTCTGGAAGCAGAGAAGTTAGGTAAAGAGAAAGTATCGCTTATCGAGTCAACGAAAACGGATCTTGAAGGTACTGTGGAAGCTCCATTGATGATTGGCAAGGCTACTAGGAATTTATTACCTTATCCATACGTCAAAGCTAGCGGAAGCGTTTCGCATGGTGTAACTATGACATACACTAAAGAAGGAATAATTTCATTAGACGGTACTATATCCGACGGTACTGTGCAACCTAGTTTTGTATTATATGAGCACGTCGAGAAGTTATTTAATAATACTATAAATACACTGTATGCTAAGTATGATACGACAATTAAAGGAACCTTACATACATTTTTTCAGATTTTTAAAAATGGTCTTTGGGTAACTAATGTTGAGACTTTATCAAAAAATGATTACGACTGGACAAACCATAGTTGCAACTATGTAATTCAATATCATAAAACCACTGGTGATGTTCACGGGACCGTTTCTAATATTAGGATAGTAACTGACACCGATGATCCATTCGTTCCATATTCTGGTTATGATATTAAGACGATTGGAAAGAATCTGATTCCGTATCCATATTTTCATGGTTCATCGTATACTATGAATGGAGTAACATTTACTGTAGATTCAAATGGAGTAATACACGCTTCAGGAACAGCAGATGCTTCTGCCGATGCGACTTTCGCACTATTTAGAACAATTCTTGTTCCTCGTCTAACGGTTGGCAATAAATATACAATTACGGCGAGTGTAAAAAATGGAACAGCAAGAGTATTCTTAATAAACGTAACTGATAATGCTGTTACTGATATTGTTTCCATCATTGCAAACGATAATACAGAATCGAAAACATTCACTTTTACAAGGGTCGAAGGCGCACTTGATAGTATGGGCGTGACCGTTTTAAAAGGAACGACCGTAACCGACTGCCAAATTCAAGTTCAATTAGAAGAAGGAGAAACGGCTACAGATATAGCCCCATACCAATCATCAACCACGAAGATTACTAAGGATACAGAGTTCCCTAATTTCGATTTAAAATCGTTTGATGGAGCTACACATATAATCTCTCCAGGTAATGTTCAGTCATTCCACGCTGATGCACCAAATGGAAAATACCTGTTAGAGTCGATTAAGAAATCAGCAGAGTCTGGAGGAATTAGCTATGGGACAGATAAACCGACTAATTCCAAACCTGGCGATTTGTGGATTGATACTAGTCGTTCAAATGTATTACAGTACTATACTGGGAAATATTGGTATCCAGTTAATTCTGGTATCTACATTGCAAGTACTGGTGGGTTCCCATCTTCGCCATATGTCGGTCAGCTAAGCTATAACCCAAATACAAAAATGATGTATGTTTATATTCCATACGGTGGCGCTTTTGGTGGTCCAGGTTGGTATCCAATTGGATCTGATGATCCAGGAGGATATCATTACGGTGCTTCTGCCCCGGCCAATACTAAGCTCCTGTGGATCGATACTTCAGGTGTAGCTAGATTCTACAATGGTTCTGCGTGGGCACCATTGGCAGCTACGTGGGGATAATTCAAAATGTGGGGTATAGATAATGTATTTATCGGGATTCGATCGTTTTACGAAAGACAAAGAAAAAACGAGATATAAAAAATCCCCGGGAGGAAAAATCAAATAAAGTTTTTAAAAAGGAGGGTGAAGATAATGCCTAATTTTCTTACCGCGGCAGAAATGAACACTCTTAAAGCCAAGGTAAAAACTGAAATGCAACGTAGAGCATATAATGGTTCTATGACTGGGTTTGCATCTGCATCGTACGACTTCTCCACAACTCCTACATCCGGAACTAAAGTCACAGCGGACCAAGGTAAAAAAGTAGTTGAGCCTTTATTGAATATTAAAGACCATGGTAATTTGAATACTGCCGATCTTAAGACGGGCTCTAAGATCCCATCATCGTTCAATTATGAATTACTGTCTTATACTGACTCATTATCTCAAGAGCCAATCGATGGGGCTACTTCTTCATGTCGAGGAGCATGCTCTGGTAATTGCGGCGGGTGTAATGCTTGCTCTGGTTGCATAGGGTGTAGCAGTGGATGCCAAGGAGGATGTTCTGGATCTTGTGAAGGGTGTGGGAGATCTTGCAGTGGGTGCAGTGGCTGCGACGGATCTTGTGAAGGGTGCTCAGGATGCGCTGGATGCGGAGGATCTTGTTCTAGTTCATGTTCATCGAAAGGAAAGGGTTCGGCTTGTGCCACGTGCTATAGTTGTACTGGCTGTGCTAGTTCGTGTTCTTCATGTTCATCTTGTGGAGGATGTTCTGGATCAAGTGGATGCGGAGGAGATTGTACTGGATGCTATGCTGGCTGCGACGGAACTTGTGAGGCTACTTGCTTCAGCAATTGCAGCGGGTGCGAAGGATCTTGTGAATCGGAATGCACAACTGGATGCCAGGGATGCTCAGGATGCTCAGGATGCTCAGGAGGATGTGGTTCTGGATGTGGTTCTGGATGTTACGGCTCATGTACTGGAAATTGCGACGGATGTAGTAATGGCTGTAGTGGACAATGTAAAAACGCATGTGCTACTACCTGCTCAGCAACGTGTACAGGTACCTGCCAAGCTCAAGCATTCGGCGCTGTAGTACAAGGGGTTGAGGACCCAACAGTAGATCTGATTGCCAATGGTATGATGAAACCGATATACTCTAAAGCATTGTGGAACCAAGTGCTTCCAGGTGGCGGTTATGCTAATAATTCTAATTATGAGCTTAAAGATCTTGGGATACAGATACGTTACGATAAAAAGAATAGCGAAATATTGTTTGATCTATCCAATGGACTTACAGTAGTTGACAACACCATATTCAAACAGTTAGGCTATAAATTGGCAATACCTCTATTCGTAATGCTTAATGATTCGAACATAACATATAATCCAAACCATGTTGGATCATCAGATAATTATTGGCCTCCAACAATTGAGAATGCTAACGGTCTTGTCATTAACGCCGGTCAAGGGTACCAAATAATGGTATCACCGAACCAGACCACACAAGCAAATAAAAAATGCACTAGGTTCGACTTAATTTGGTATAAATATAACACTACTAAAAATTATCCTGAAGTTGGTTCAATATTTAAGGGGTCAAAGGTAATTAGAATACCATTCAAAATAACAGGAATATAAAACTATTAAAAGAAAAGGAGTTAACTAATATGAAAAACTTTACATTAGAACTTAACAAAGAGACAGCTGACTATTTACAGAGACTTGCATATGAGGTTATGACCAGAAAAGACGTTGTAGCTCATATGCTGGAGTCGGCAAAAGATGACACAGATGCTTCAGTGCTGGAGTCAGTTCCGTTTAAGCATTACCACAAATTGCTTGAGGAGGCAGAATGCTCCTATGACGTTGCTAAAGCCGAGTTAGAGAGATCTCTGCAGCCTCGTGTTCTGGAGCATGAAGGAAAAGATGTTAAATTCAGATGGGAAGTAACAGATTTCTCAGAACACCTTGTGCATATTACAGTGTTAGAGGGTTAAGCCTATGAGGAAGTTTGAACAGTTTCAGGATATGATCGGAAGGTTGTATCCCGAAACAATCATAACAAATAATGCATCTGACAGAAGAACTTTATCTCGCACCGTTACATTTCAGGTAACAGATGAATGCAATTTGTGCTGTACTTACTGCTATCAAATAAACAAAGGCAAGAGAAAAATGAAGTTCGAAGATGCAAAGAAACTCATCGATATGCTTCTCACTGGAGATGAACGTCTGGGAGAATATATCGACGTGAATACATCGCCTGGTATTATCATTGAGTTTATTGGCGGAGAGCCTTTCTTATGTGTAGATCTTATTGATCAGATTTGCACATATTTTTATGATAAGGCTATCGAGTTGATGCATCCATGGGCAACAAAATTCTGTATTTCGATTTGCTCAAATGGTGTATTATATTTTGAGCCTAAAGTTCAGAAGTTCCTTAACAAATGGCGCCACAATCTCTCTTTCTCAATTACCATCGATGGAAATAAGGCTCTGCATGATGCTTGTAGAGTCTTTCCAGATGGTACAGGGTCTTATGACGTGGCAGTAGCTGGAGCCCGGGATTGGATATCAAGGGGATACTATATGGGCTCTAAGATCACCATAGCGCCAGGTAATGTGCAGCATCTATTCTCAGCGATTAAGCATATGGTAGAACTTGGATACAAAGATATCAATGCGAATGTCGTTTATGAAAAAGGATGGACATTGGAGCACGCGAAAATCTATTATGAGCAGCTCAAAATGTTAGCCGATTATTGGCTTGAAAATGACTTAGCCGATGACCATTTCATGGCATTATTCGAGAATGACTTCTTCAAACCAAAGGAAGAAACAGATCTTGAAAACTGGTGCGGAGGAACTGGCTTCATGTTAGCGATGGACCCAGACGGTTGGCTTTATCCATGCATTAGATATATGGAGAGCAGTCTAGGAACGTCCCGAGAGCCTCTTAGAATTGGTCACGTCAATTTCGGAATTGCTCAAAGAAAATGCGATAAGCAGTGCGTTGAGTGCCTCAATAAAATTGATAGAAGAACAGAGTCTAGTGACGAGTGCTTTTATTGTCCTATCGCCGAAGGCTGCAGTTGGTGCTCTGCATACAACTACCAGGAAAATGGAACACCTGATTCTCGTTGCACTTATATTTGCGATATGCACAAGACCAGATCTCTTGCAAATGCATACTTCTGGAATAAGTGGTATCGTAAGAAACATTGGAAACAGAGATTCAAAATATACTGCCCGGATGAATGGGCCATTCCTATTATTGGAGAAGAAGAACTTAATATGCTTAAAGAATTAAGTAAGGAGGATCAAAATGAAACTTAAATTTGGAAATGGAACAACAGTAGACATCCGTAAATTTACAAGAGAGTATGCCCAGAATCAGTCAGGCAAGACTTATCTGAATATTACTTCCACATACGAATCCCCAGCAGTGTTTGACAGAATCGCTTCTACGGCTCGTAACGCTGACAATATCTCTCATATGGAGATTACAGACGACAATGGAAATGTCACTACATTCGACGGGTTCAAGCTGGACAACGTCATTGAGATTCATGACGGATTATCTAATGACGTTACTATCAGAGCTTACAAGAATGACCCAGTTAGTACAACAGACGGTGACAGCTCGGAATCGGAGGCTACTAGCGAGTCTTTGACATAAATCAAAATGGTTTGGGGAGGTGATACCATTGCAGTAATTCTCAACCGTCCAAGTGACGTTAAAAGAAAATTAAATAATATCTCTAGACTTTTACTCGTTTGTGTCTAGGGATAAGAACTTTTAAATCAAAATAGGAAAGGAGCTGTTTTGCTATGGATTATACACCAAACATCGACGCCCAAGGAATGCGACGGCCTATGGGTCCTGTAGACCAACCAAATTGGAATGGAGGACCAAAACTTATTCATAATCCCCAAGTTATGAATAACCAGACTGTAGGGCAGCCTAATCTGGCAAACGCAATGGCAAATCAACGGCCAATTATTCCAATCAGAGGAAGGATTGTAACTTCAGAGCAGGATATTGTGCCTGCAGAAATACCAATGGATGGCAGTATTTGTCTGTTTATGACAGAGGATTGCAAGAAGGTTATTGCTAAGCAGTGGAATAGCAATGGCGTTCTGCAAAGTATTATCTATTCTATAAGTTCGAATGAGCAGGCTCAATCAGAGTGCCAAAATGGTGATAACACCGGAGAATTAAAAGCTCAGCTTGACAGAATAGAGAATATGCTCAAACGGCAAGGGCATCAAAATAAGTCGCGATTCAAGGAGGACAAGAAGAATGATAAGTCAATGTATTCAGCAAATGGCAATGAAGATTCTAAAGGAGAATCCTAATATTGCTAATAACCCTAATGCTCAAAGCATGATTAACGTTATTCAATCTGGCGATGAGAAAAAAGGGCAGGAGATTGCAGAGAACATTTGTAAGTCTATGGGAGTAAGTAAAGAAGATGCTATCCGACAAGCAGAACAGTTTTTCCATGTAAAATAAGGAGGAAGTAATTATGTTTAATATGGGTAGTGCACCAAGTCTTTCAGATATCGCTGCTGTTACAAAAGATGGAAATGGTGATGGCTGGGGTAATGGAAACGGATGGTGAGTGTTAATCATCCTGTTTGCTATCTTCGGCGGATGGGGAAATGGCTGGGGTGGCCAGGGACGAAATGGAGAGAGCTGTGCAACTAATGGCGATCTTCAGAGAGGATTTGATACCCAGTCAATTCTTAATAAGCTTAATGGCATCAACAGCGGAATTTGCGATGGCTTCTATGCTATGAATACTAGCATGCTGCAGTCTACTAACGCTCTTCAGAGCGCTATCAGCGACAGTGCTAACGCTTCTAATATCGCAAATTTACAGTCAACAAATGCTATTCAGACACAGTTAGCTGATTGCTGCTGTCAGAACCGCCAGGGACAGGCTCAGATTCAGTATGATATGGCTACAAATACTTGTGCCATCACAAATGCAATTAACAATCAGACAAGAGACATTATCGACAATGATAATGCCAACTATCGTGCTCTGCATGATGAAATGGTCAAAATGCAGATGGATGCAAAAGATCAGACAATTGCTAGCCAGCAGGCTGCTATTAACAAGTTGGAGCTTACAGCATCTCAGTGTGCTCAGAACCAGTATCTTGTTAATCAGTTACGTCCAGCTGCTGTTCCGGCATTTACAGTTCCAAATCCATATGCAAACTACGGGTTTGGATGCTACTGCGGATCAACTAATAACGGTTGCTGCTAATTAACGTCAAAATGATTAGGGAGGGTCTAGAAACTGGCTCTCCCTTGTATGGAGGTATTATAAAATGATTGAATTATCAAATACTACTGATCAGGTATTGACTGCTGGTCAGTCCATTACCTTTGACAAAGTCCTTCTCAAGACAGGTTGCGCTGAGTGTCATAGAGCAAACACCGGATCTGTCAAAATGAGAGCTAATGGCATTTATGAAGCTTCTTTTGCTGGTAACATCTCGGGCGCTGTCGCAGGCACTCCTGTACAGCTTGCTTTCCAATTAGGAGGAGCAACGATGCCAGAGACAACTATGGTTGCTACTCCAGGAGCTGCCAATGCTTCTAATAACGTAGCTACCTCGACATTAATCAAGAATTGTTGCGGGGACTACGATCGTATAACCGTAACTAATACTGGTACTGCGGACGTAACTGTCGCTGCTAACAGCGCTTTTATTGTTCGTAGACTTGCTTAAGGAGGTGTCGTCAAAATGGAAAAGATGAAAGATCTCTGTTCTATTAAGGCAACTCTTGTAGACTCAGTAAAAGAGCAGCTTTCTCATGGAATCGAGTGTGTAGATGCTCATGAAATGGGCGAAGTCGTTGATATGATCAAAGATATTTATGAAGCCGAGAACTACTGCATGCAGTCAAAGTACTACAAATCGATTGTAGAGGCTATGGGAGATGGGTCTTACGGTTACAATCCAAATCGCTATGCCTCTAGTGGTAGATACGCTTCAGCTGGGCACGGATCTAGATATGGATATATGCCGTATTTAGAAGGTGAGGACTACAACATGCAGCAATATCTCACCGGTGATCCAACAGAGTTTGCAGATCAAATGAAACTCCGCTTTGGCTATATGGATCAAAATGAACCAAAAATGATGAACAAGCCAGTTAGCACTTATGGAGCTGCGTATGATTCTTGGTCTGATGCAAGAAAACATTACACGAAAACTGGCTCATCAGAAGACAAAGAGAGAATGTCGAGAAGGCCATTATCTCTATGCGTGATATTTGGAGCGAAGCAAGCCCTGAATTGAAGCGTGCAATGAAAACCGAACTTTCTACATTAGTAGACAACATGACTATCTAAAGAGAACTGCGATTATGGACAGATTCTCAATGAATGGATATTTATGGAGGATAAAGTTCGTAAACCCAAATGACAAAATGCTTATGGATAGGACTGGAAAAATGACATTAGCCACCACAGACCCAAACCTTGCAACTATTTTCATGTCGAGGAGCTTATCTGGTGCACTCCTCATAAAAGTTCTTATCCATGAGCTAGGTCATTGTGCTCTTGTTAGTTACGGTCTGCTAGACGATATTCATAAGGTTGTAAAACCAGAATATTGGGTGTTAGCAGAAGAATGGGTCTGCAACTTTATAGCCGATTATGGAGCTAAGATATTTTCAATAGCTTATTCTGTATTAGGTAATGACGCATGGATGTTTATTCCTTATGAGCTTGATAAAGTAATCGCATAAGGAGGAAGATTATGGAAAGTATCGTATCAATTATCGTCACTGTGTTATGTTCGGTTATTGCATCATCTGGGTTCTGGGCATGGATTCAGAAAAAAGATGATAAAAAATCATTGCAAAGTCAGATGCTCATTGGACTGGCCCACGACCGCATCGTGTCGTTAGGCATGATATATATCGAACGTGGATGGATCACTAAAGATGAATATGAGAATCTGAGAGACTATCTTTACGAACCGTACAAAGCCTTAGGGGGCAACGGCTCCGCAAAAAGAGTTATGGAGGGAGTAAATAGACTCAAGATATTTACAGTACCTCCGACAAAGGAAGGAGAAAGTAAAAATGAAGTTAACGAATAAACAGTATGATATTCTTAAATGGATTGCATTAATTGCTTTACCAGCGGTAGGTACTCTGTATTTCACACTTGCTACTATCTGGGGATTTCCGTATGGAGATCAGGTTGTAGGAACCATTACTGCAGTTGACACTTTTCTTGGCGCTCTGCTCGGTATTAGTACAAGTCAGCATAACAAGCGCAAAGCTGCTTCAACGAAAAAACAGTAATGTACATACGACGTCTCTAGGCTTTCTATACGAGGGTCTAGGGATGTCAGAGTATCGCTGGATATTCATGGTGTGTTTCTTTTTCGCTAAATTTTCATTCATTATAATGAAGATTAAACATTTAGGAGGTAATTTGATATGAAGAAAGGATTAGAAAAATTATTTGCATTGGTGTCAGCTTTAAGCTTTGTATGTGCACCAACGTTACTAATGTTCATTGGATTCTGGATGATCTACAACGTAGGTCTCTGGATTGGAATAGCATTTAGTGCCGTTGGATATTTCGCATCAGTGTGGGAGTATTTCCAATTGCAGACGTATTTCGATAAGAGAAAGAAGAAAAATCAAAACACAACTAAATAAGGTCTAGGGACGCGGGCGATTCAAAGCCCGTTCCTTTTTCGCAAGATATTCTGTTACTATAATAGGAAGAAAGGAGGAGCTAAAGTGAAAGAATTCTTAGAAAACATAGTAAAGGTATTTATTACATTAGTGATTTTAGGACCAGTAATTGCACTGGTAGGAATCGGTCTTGGAATAGGGGCTTTACTATTCTAACTAGGATGAGTCAGTGGAAACATTGGCTCTTTCTTTTTTCGCAAATATTTCATTTGTTATAATGAGAACCAGAACATTATCATAAGGAGGTAATTACAATGAAAGGATTTTTAAACAAACAGATTACTTATGGAGGATGGATCAAAATGACACTTATCGGAACATTGATTTCGGTAGTGTTTATGATTGTTGAATTCATTTGGATGCGTATTATTAAACTTCCATTCAAGAAAACCAAGAAAGATGATAGGGAGGATTAAAGTCTAAGGGCTATGGAAACATGGCCTTTAAGCTTTACTAGAAAGGAGTTAAATATGACAATAAACGAAATTTTAACAAGTAATAAGTTAATAGCTATTACAAATTTCCAGATTAAAGAAACTGAAAAAATCTTAGTACAGGTGAAAGAATTAAATAAAAGATATGCAACTTTAAAAGATAAAAATTCGAAAGCTGGATTAGATATTCTTGTTGAAACACAACGTTTAATCGGTAAGCTTGAAGGTATAAATCTTATAATGGACGAGCTCGAACTTATCGCAAAAAATACATATGGTATAATGAGATGAAAGGAGGAATGTAAGATGATTACATTAGCAATTTTAGGAGCTATTTTATTAGGAGTGATAGTAGTTGGAGTAGCACTGCTTTTAGCAGGAGGTATTTCAATATTATTCACTTTCGGAGATGTGATAGTGGCAGGATTGATAATCTATGCTATCATCAAACATATCTGGAAAAAACATCACAAAAACTAGGAGGGGCCTACATAGGCTTCTCCTTTTATATTTTTAAATTAAAGGAGGAAACAAAAATGGTAGTAAAGTATGTTGAGGATTTCGTTGGATTGGACGGACGTTTCTATGAGAGCAAGGTAGCTTCAGATTGTTGCTCAGTACGTTTAGTTCCGGATTGCGGAGGCATGATGTCTGCTATATTCTTATATAGGGACAATGATCAGAGTATGATAATTCCATTCTCTGGGAAAGATCTCTCTCAAAAGATGGTATATCTGGACAACAATATATTTGATATTCATGTCGGTTCTGGTATTATTGATTTGTCCGGGTTCAAAGCTATAAAGATGTCAAAATACATCGAACTGAATGCAGTTATGAAATCCATTGGCAAGAGCCCGTTGTTTAAAAAGAGTGAAAACACCCCTATCGATGCCCGGAACATTGTAAAGGATATTTACCATGCGATTGAATTCAATGATGACAGCTTTAATCAGTTGTTTAAAACTATGAAGGAGGGACTGTAATGTTTAAAACTTATATTGATATTCCTAGACTGGATTATATTTACTATACGATTCACGATATTATTACGATGCATAATGGCTGGGACGTAATAACAACTGTCACTAGACAAGATCATATAAGGATCTACTTCTCTTATAAATGGTTTCAGTATGGCAATGTTCAAGCATTCCAAAAGGCGGTGAAAAACTATGCGAAAAGAGTCAAATATTATGATCGCACCTCTATCCCTAGATATTTATTTTCACAAGAGACAAGACCATCACCAGACAAATTCCAAAAAGCGCTCGCAGAGTTTTCCTACGCAGCCGCAGTTCAAGGAGGTATTAGATGCGGAGATATCGAAGCTATAGTCAATGACGATGGCATAGTAATAGGATATAAAAGATAAGGAGGTAATTAAAATGAAGATTATTATGTGTATTATAATTGTAGCTTTTGCATATGGAGTTGGTGTACATGCTGGCAGGAACACAACAAAGATGTCTTGTCCAGGCATTATCAAAATGGCTAGGGACGAGGATAGCGAAGGGTACTACTGTGCTCTTGAGGTTAAGAGCAAAGACTCTCTTAAAGAGATGTATGACTCCGATACAGTAACGTTCGAAGTTAGGCGTATGTCAGAAACGCAAATAAAACAGGGCTTATAATGAGAACTTTATTGTTATAATATTGAAAGGAGTCAAATATGGCAAGAGAAGAAGGAACTGAAAACTTAAGAGAGGTATTAGAGCAAACTATTATTGAAGAGGACAATAAACTCTTCGATGAAAAGATTGGAGGCGAGCGAAACGCTATTGCCGACAATTTGGTTAGCTTCTACAAATTGAAATTAGAAGAAGATAAGCTCACACAGGAGCGTGATATCAAAATGAAAGAGTTTGATCATAAAGAAAGAGAACTCGACATTAGAGAACGCGAATTGGAGCAGTCTAAAACTAATTCAAAATTGGAGTTGATCAAATCCGGAGTAACGCTGGCCGCTTGGGCCGGTCTTAGCATCGGAGTGATGGTCTTTGAAGGTAATGGAGGCGCTATACTTAGTAAGGCATTTCCGGGGATCTTTCCAAAGACGAAGATCTGAGAAACAAAAAGTTAAGTTTATAGGCTATGGAAACATGGCCTTTAAGCTTTTCGCAAATAATTCTTAGTCTATAATGAGAACTTTATTGTTTTAAGTTGAAAGGAGAATTAAAATGAAAGAAAAAACTAAACAGAAATTTAACGAGGCAAAAGAGTATGTTGTTGAGCATAAGAGTGATATCATCGCTTTCTGCGCTACGACTGTAGTTGCGGTTGCAGCTGGTCGTGCTTATGGTGCTATTATTGGAAAGTACATTGGCATGACAAATGCAGAAGCATACAGAAATGGATGGCAGAAAGGCATGAGTGATTTTCACGATCGTATGCTGAGAGACAACATTGAAAATGCTGAAGTCGTTAAGGCTTTAGTAGAATTTCAGGATCGAAACACGAAATAATAAGGAACGAAGTTTATAGGCTATGGAAACATGGCCTTTAAGCTTTTCTAAGAATAGGAGTTATTATGGATACATTCTTATTAGCAATATTAACTGTGTTCCTAGTTATGATATTCTGTGATAGACCTCATCGCAAATAATTCATTTATTATAATGAAGGAGGTGATAAAATGGGCAAAGAAACTTTATTGAAGATTGGTCAGATTGGATGCACTGCATTAGCAGGATTCTTAGGAATCTGTTTGACACAGTTAAGTATCGATAAGGCAGTCGATAACAAAGTAAAGGCTTTAGAATCAACCGACAAAAAAGAGGATGAGGACTAATTCAGGTCCTCTACCTTTTCTAGAAAGGAGTCAAAATGAACACTGAACAGGTAGGATATTTTATTAAAAGAAACATGCCTACTATATTATCTATAGGTGCGGCTGTAGGTGTGGTAGTATCAAATATTCTTACAAATAAAGCATCTATCCAAGCAACACTTAAAGTTGACGAAGTCGAGAAAAAAAAGAAGAGAGAGCTTACGTTTATTGAAGAAGTAAAGGTCGTAGCTCCGATTTACGCTCCGTCTATTGTAGTTGGCGCTGCTACAATAGGGTGCATCTTTGGATCAAACTTCTTAAATAAGAAACAGCTTGCAGCATTAGCAGGAGCTATGAGTCTCTTACAGGCTAACTTTAAGCGATATAGAGAGGAAGTAGTGCACGAGGTAGGCAAAGAAAAAGAAGAAAATATTTGGAAAGCTAGCAGAGCTCCAATTACGAAAACAGTATCCGAGCAGGAATCAAAATTCGTAGATACGACAGGTCTGACATTCTTTATTGATAGCTTGACCGATGAGGGTTTCTACGCTGATAAGGCGACAGTAGAATCAGCTATATTAAAGCTAAATAGGAAATTAGCATTAAGCCCTGCTCACACGGTAACTTACGATCAGTTTAGATACGATCTCGATTTGCATCCAACAAGTTTTGGAAGCGTTGTAGGTTGGTCTAAGATCGATATGGACGAGAATGATAAGACAAATGAATGGGTCGATATTCAACTTGTGCCGTTTGAAAACACTGAGGGTTACTATATACGGTATCTTGATTTACCGCATGGGTTATTCATGGAAACCAAAGCGGAGAAACGAGAAGTTAAAGGCTGGTTCAAAGACATGGAATACAGCTCAAGCATGCTGATATAAGAAAGGAGAAACAAAATGAGTTTTTTAAACAATTTAATTAAGGAGGCAAACAAGGTTCCAGTCATTGCCGATAAGAATGCGCCGATGCTCCTTATGATTGCTGGAATCGGTGGATTAGCAGCTACAGTAGTCAGTGCGATCAAGGCTACACCGTTAGCAATCGACAAAATGGATGACGAGATTGCAAGACGATATGAGGAAGGAGAGATCGAATACGAGGATCTGCCAATGTCTGTAAACAAATCTGACATGGCGTATAGATTCGAGGAACTCGGTCCGAAGCAGATCGTAAAGTCTTGCTGGAAGTGCTATGTCCCTACAGTGATTTTAGGAGCTTTAAGCATCTCAGCATTTATCGGATCATACAAAATCAGCACAGCCAGACTTACAGCTATGACAGCAATGTATGAGTTTACAGCCAATGCATATGACAGATACCGTAGAAATGTAGCCAAAGTATCACCAAAGACAGATATCAAAGCTACCAAAGCTGCTAGGGACGAGCGGGTAAAAGAGATCCCAGAGTCAAAGTTCGATGGCATGCCAGAAGGAAAAGAAGTTTGTATCGACCTCTATACTGGTAATGTGTTCTATTCGACAAGAGAAGAAATACTGCAGGCCGTTGGAAAGATAAAGGATCGATTCCTTGGCGGTGAGATGTTTATATCTCTTAACGAATTCTATGATGAAGTAAATGCAAATCACGTAGAAGTAGGAGACGACGTAGGATGGTCACCAGATACTTATGTAGATGTTCAGTTTGACTCAACGTTGAGAAATGGGAAGCCATGTCTGACAATTGGATATTTCGCAAATCCGAGGTTTGATTATCGTGAGTTAATGTAGACTCGCAAAAAAATCATATATTATAATGAGAGATATACCAAAAAATTTAAGGAGGACAAAAGTATGTCAGAATTACATGAGAACACAGAGGTATTGGTATCAGAGGACGTTAACGCAACGCCTGCAACTGAGGAATCTAAGGATGATGATTCATTAGGTAAACTTGGAATTGCTCTGATTGGATTAGCTTGTGTTGGAACTTACACGCTTGGAAAAGCGGCAGTTAAGGGAGGCATGATGTTAGTCGAGAAGGTAAAAGAAAAGAGAGCCGACTTGAAGAGGTTTAAAGACTCTAAAAATGCAGACTATCGTGAAGCGGAACCTGAAGAGACTGATGAGGATCAGGATGAAACTGAAAACGAAAAGTAGTACTTAACAAGATTGGAAATCTTAAGGTCTGGGATCATGGAAACATGGTCTTAGACTTTTTTCTTAGAAAGGAGCTAAAATGGAAAGATTGGAGAGCAACTCAATCGCTACTGGCGCAAAGGCAACAAAGAAGAAATCTACAAAATCTGAAGAGCGTCAGAAGATTGAAAAAGTGGTAAAGAATAGAGTAACGACTCAGAAAAAATCCCTGGGTCAGAAATTCGGAGAAACATTCTTAAGCGATGAATCTGAAGGTGTTGGATCGTATATCTTTAATGATGTTCTGATTCCAGCGTTAAAGGACACATTCGTTGATATGGTTGAAGGTGCTATCAACATGGCATTCTATGGCGATACAAGACGTAGATCACGTGGACGTAGTAGCTTCAGTCGTGGTAGCGTAGAGCGAGTATCATACGATGACAGGTTTGATGACCGTAGACGTAGATCGGCTCCTCGAGGACGGGCTAGATA
>ENA-OOQP01000140-OOQP01000140.1-human-gut-metagenome-genome-assembly--contig:-NODE-140-length-37914-cov-9.395732_pt1 | contig 37914 bp, 29 predicted proteins | sample MGYA00241266_ERZ501171 | MGnify/ENA primary metagenome ERZ501171 (study PRJEB25962, sample SAMEA2042501) | human gut metagenome | biome: human gut; feature: human-associated habitat; material: faeces...
TTTCCAATATCAGTTTTCTGCCGACAAACTCTTCACGGGTGAGGTTACGCCAATAGATAGGGCTGATGGTTCCCAGCTTGTGCCTGCTGGCTTCCGTTATGGATTTGGTGAAAATGGTGCTGGCGGTTGTGCTTATTGGGAACAATGTGCCCAGTGGCAGTCGTTCCAGGATTATCCTAACGAGTGTTTTGACCAGGACGCTCATTATGCTGTTTGGCTCAAGAATCATCATCGCCATTTCAACCATGAGTTCATGCGTTACGCAAGCTACTGGTTCCAGTATTGGTTTACTGAAAAGCATGGCATCGAGTCATACGCCCGTATCTGGAAAGAGAGCAAATATCCGGAGGATCCGCTTCAGACTTATATGCGCATCTATTGCAACAATAGTCTTGATGCACTTTACAAGGATTTATATGAGTATAGTGCTCATTGTGCAGACTATGATTTCAAGGCTGTGCATCAGTATAAGAAGGAGGCCGCCATCCACTATTCTGCCAAACTGTATAAGAACGATGGCTACTATCAGGTGGCTTATACTAACTGTCCGGGTACAACAGGTTTCAATCTCATCCCGCTGAATGTTCCTGCTTCGGGCAAGGTAAGTGCTACGCTTGAGGGGGTAGCTCCTGGTTCTGCTTTGGCAGCTGGTGATCCTGGTACTGTAGTAGATGGAGATGGTAATGCCAAGAGTACTGTGACCAAGTATAATTCCCAGAGCAATACTCAGCAGAATTATCGTTATGGTTTTGTGGCAATCACCAAGGATGGCAAGTCACATTATGGCGAGATGCATACAGGCAAGAAAGGCACAGCAACCTACGAAGTTCCTGCCAATACTGAGCGATTGTACCTCTGTGTACTGGCTGCTCCTGATAAGTATAATCGTAATGCCTGGGATGATGATGAGACCAATGATGAGCAATGGCCTTATCGTGTGAAGTTCTCGGGTACAGACTTGCTGGGCAACGTGACGATACCGGAAGGCGACCCTACTGACGTGGAGACTTCACTTGAGGTTAGTCTTGACGCAAGCAGCGAAAGCTATCCTCTGCATACCTTCAATCTCTTGAATGATGGTGTTATGGAGAAGATAGCCAAGGCTTTCAAACTTCAGCCTTCAGAGATAGCTGGTGCGACGTTGGATGCTGGAACGGTTAAGGCTGATGGATTCTCTGGTCCTGCCGAAGGCAAGGTGGCTGTGGGCTTGACCAATCCTGATGGCAAGGTGTCGTATGCTTACTCTGCCAATGGCATTGGTTTCTGGATTGCAGCCGATGGCACAGCCAGTTCTTGGGGCGATGCTCCTATCTACTATGAGTATGATGCCAGTGGATATGGCTTGACCGTGGGGCATAATCCTGGTCACTCCGAAAAGGGCAAGACTTATACCATCAAACCAACGATGGTATATAATAAAGGTGGCAAGCTCCATAAGGCTGTTATTACCATTAAGATGAAATTCGCATAGTTAATATAGTTAGTTCCGTTGTTCATATGTTCACTCGATCAGTTGGTTAAGCAGCCTTATCAGATTGTATTATGAACACTTCGCTTACTAACCCTTATCCAAAAGAGAAATAGAGTAAAAAAGTGGCAACTGGGGTTCCTGTTGCCATTTTTACTTTACAGTTTAAGCGTGGCTGGAAAAAATCTTAAGAGAAGAAATCATTTCCCTTAAGGAAAAAACTATTTTCCCTTAAGGAAAAAAATAAAAACCCTTAAGGAAAAATTCTCAATCTCTTCTTTCCCCATTTTTCGGGTGTTTTTCCCGGATTTGCTTTCTTAGGAATATTGTTTACATAGGGAAAATGGGGAAGATCCTCTTTTTATACATCTTTTCTCATCCTATTATACATCAAAATAATACGGGAATACGATATTTGTATCATTTTAGACGATATTGCGAGCGTTTTTGCAAGATTATCAGTACTTTTGTGGCGAAATAATAAATAACGCAAAAATCATAACCGAAATGAAACGAATATTCTTATCGCTGATACTTACAGCAGCTACCTTGCCTTGGGCTACTGCAGCCCTGGCGCAGCAGGACCCATCTGAGGCTCCTGCCACCAGACCCGTAAATCCTGTTTCTGCACCACAGAAACTCATCTTTGTACCGGACTCTCTGAAACCCTATGATTTCAACAAGGATGATGAGAGATGGTGCTGGCGACATAGTGCACAGACCCAGAATATCGTGTATTTCTGGGAAAAGCCATTCGGAGACAATCCGCAGAATCCTCCTTCGCTCGAAGGTAAGCCGATGAAATTCGATCTGGGTAATCTGCAGACTCAGGTTGAACGATTCTACCGTTTCTTCCGCGATACCCTGAAGTTCTCGCTGCCAGGCAGCATCTGCGACAAGTACAAGATGATGGTGATGGTGAACTATTCGCTGGAAGGAACAGCTTACGGCGGAACTTACGATGATTTTATCGGAGCGCTCTGGGTAACGCCTAACCGTATTCAGGATCAAAAACTCAATTGTCTGGCTCACGAGTTGGGACACAGTTTCCAACTTCAGATCATGGCAGACAAAACGGGCGAAGCCTGGGGAGGAAGCGGTTTCTTCGAGATGACATCCCAATGGATGCTCTGGAGAGTGAATCCGGAGTGGATAACAGATGAGAAGTATCATTTCGATGCCTTCAGACAGCTTACCCATAAGGGTTATCTGCATCTGGACAACATCTATCATTCGCCATACGTGATAGAATGGTGGGCTGAGAAGCATGGATTGGAAAGCATCGCCCAGCTCTATCGAGAGGGAAAAGTAGGAGAGGACCCGGTTGTTACCTACAAGCGGAAGTATAAGATGACTCAGAAGCAGTTTAATGATGAGATATTCGACTGCTACCGCCATCTCGTGAACTTCGATTTCGATTATGCCCGTAAGGAGACCCGTCCTTATGCCTGCACCTTCGATACCAGGATGCTGAAGCAAAAGAATGGTTATCTCCGTCCGGATACAGCTTTGGTTCCAGAGAACTATGGTTTCAATGCCATCAAGTTGGAAATCCTAAAGGCTAGCAAGAAGGTTACTGTAGATTTCAGAGCCCTCGATGCCGAGGGTAAGGTGTTCAAGGCATCCAAGGACAAGATGGCACGAACCATAAGTTATCGTTATGGATTGGTGGGAGTAACCGCCGATACCGATGAATGCATCTACAGTCAGATGGGCGAAGCGATGAACGGAAAGGTTTCGCTTGTGGCTCCAAAGTCCCAGCCTCTCAAGGCGCTCTATCTGGTGGTGATGGGAGCTCCTGCGAATCATTCGCTCGATCCATCTTCCCGCCGTTTCCCTTATGAGGTAAGAGTGAAATATGAGTGAAGTACGATTCGGATAAGAATCAAGTACGAATCGAATAAAAATCATCTACATAAAAAAATATCATAGCTTATGAAGAATAAGACTTTATTATCGGCATCTCTTGCCCTGGTGATGGCGATGCCGGCAGCTACAGCTTCAGCACAGGGCACATTAGAAGATTACAACAGAGCCTATGCGCTGCGTCATCAGTTTTCAGCCGACTCCGTGTTCCATTGGGCACGATCATCGGCTTGGTGCGATTCCACCCACGTACTGCATTATCAGATTTCTACTCCTCAGGGCAGGAAGTTTGTATCCTATGATGCCGACAAGGATGAGATGAAGACTTATGATTCGCAGGAAGCGTTGGAGAAGGCGCTGGGCATCAAGCCTCGTCCTGCCAACAAACCTCAGTTTGGCAGACACCACGAGCGCCATTGGATGGAGGTAGATGAGGAGAAGGAGGCCTATCCGGTACTTTCGCCCGACGGCAAGATGGAAGCCTACATCGAAGGTTACAACGTGGTGGTTCATGAGGCAGGAAAACCTTATACCGAAGCCAAGCGAATCCTTACCCAGGATGGTACCATCGGATGCTATTACAGCAACCGCATCCAATGGAGCCCAGACGGCAAGCACATCTTCGTATGCAAGCGTGTTCCAGTAGAGAAGCGCTATGCCTACTACGTAGAATCTTCGCCTGCCGACCAGCTGCAGCCTATCCTCCACAAGCAGGAGTATGCCAAGCCGGGCGATGCCCTGCCACAGCACTATCCGGTCATCATCGATGTGGCTACCGGAAAGAAGGTGGAGGCTGACAAGCATCAGATAGAAAACCAGTATGAACTGGAGTGGATGCAATGGACACCAGACAGCAAGGAGGTGACGATGGAGTACAACCAGCGTGGGCATCATCTCTATCAGATGCTGGCGATTAATGCCGAAACCGGCAAGCTTCGTACCGTGGTAGAGGAGCGTGCCAATACTTTCGTAAACTATGGTCGTCTGTGGCGTCAGTTTATCAAGGATGGCAAGCAACTGCTCTGGATGAGCGAGCGCGACAACTGGAATCATCTCTATCTCTACGATGTGCAGAAATCGAAGGTTATCCGACAGATTACAAAGGGCGACTGGTTTGTTCGCGGCATCCAGCGTGTAGATGAAGAGAAGGGAGAAATCTATTTCTCGGCTAGTGGCGTGAACAAGAATGAGGACCCATATCTGGTACATTATTATAAAATAGGTATCGACGGCAAGAATATGGTGGCGCTCACTCCTGAAGAGGGAAATCATAGTGCCCAATATACCTATGATTACCGTTATCTCCTAGATACCTATTCTAAGGTGGATGCCGCTCCTGTTACCGTGCTCAGAGATGCGCAGACCGGTAAGCTCGTCAAGACTCTGGAGACGGCTGATATTGCAACGCTGAAGAAGCACGGATGGGTAGCTCCTGAGGTGTTTGTGGCTAAGGGGCGTGATGGCAAGACTGATATGTGGGGCATCATCCAGCGCCCTACCAATTTCGATCCGAACAAGAAATATCCGGTTATCGAGTATATCTATTCGGGTCCGGGCGATGCCTATACTCCGAAGAGTTTCATGCCATACAACTGGTACACCACTTCGCTTGCCGAACTCGGTTTCATCGTAGTCCAGCTCGATGCGATGGGAACTTCCTATCGCGGCAAGAAGTTTGAGGAGGTTTGCTACAAGAATCTGAAGGATTCCGGATTCCCAGACCGTGAGCTCTGGATCAAGGCTGCAGCCAAGAAGTATCCTTATATGGATGCTGATAATGTGGCAATCTATGGCTGTTCGGCAGGCGGACAGGAGAGTACCACAGCCGTATTGCTGCATGGCGATTTTTACAAGGCAGCCTATAGTGCCTGCGGCTGTCACGACAACCGGATGGATAAAATCTGGTGGAATGAGCAATGGATGAGCTGGCCTATCGATTCCAGTTACGTAGAGTGCAGCAACGTGGAGAATGCCCATAAGTTGGAGCGCCCGTTGATGCTGGTGGTAGGCGAGATAGATGACAACGTAGATCCATCGAGCACCTATCAGGTAGTGAATGCCCTGGAAAAGGCGAATAAGGATTTCGAACTCGTGGTGATTCCTGGAGCCCATCATACCATGGGCGAACTCTATGGCGAGCATAAGCGCTACGATTTCTTCGTGAAGAATCTGCTGGGTGTGAAACCGCCTAAATGGAGCGATGTAAAGAGCAAGTAATTCAGGTTTCAATCTGTTGATAGTGAAACTTCTCACTTGAATCATTATTTAAGTTTTGCCCTGAAGCAAACGGATAGTCTTACTTTAAAAAAGTAGCTATTTGCTTGTTTCGGGGCTTTTTTTGTTCTTTTTGTTGTATTTCTCGTTATATTTTTGTAATTTTGCGGCATTAAATTATCTAACAACAGAAAATAAAGACTCATATAATGAGAAAGATATCTACTCTAATGGTTTCTGTGCTCTGCATGATGATGCCTGTAGGGGCTGAGGCGCAGGTACCGACAGCCTTCGTCTCGAAAGGGGCTACGGATATTCAGGCGCAGCCACATTCGGTAACGCAAACCAACTCGGGTGCACAATTGGCTGCTATCGACCCTATGGTGCGCTCTATCACGATGGATAATGGTTTGCCGAGTAATGCTGTGCGTAGCGTGGTTCAAGGTTCCAAGGGATACATGTGGTTTGGTACAGACAACGGATTGTGCCGTTTTGACGGATACGATGTCAAAACCTATTATAATCCCTTTACGACTGTAGACCAGTTTGTGAGCGCCCTTACTGCTTGCGAAGAAGGCCTGCTGGTAGGTTGCAATAATGGAGCCTATCTGTTCTGTAATGCAACCGACCGATTCCAGAAACTGAGTGATAAGATTACGGCGCCTGTCCTTAATTTTTCGCTTGACGGCGATCAGAATGTTTGGATTTCTACCAACGGACAGGGCGTGTTCAGATACAATCGGACTACTCACGAACTGCATCAGTATCCGATGAAGAATATTCAGGGTAAAGTGCAAAGTACGTTGGTTGATGCCAACAACCAGGTATGGATGCTCTGTAACCAGGGTGAAGCCAGCATCTATCATCTCAACAAGTCGACCGACCAGTTTGAAGCATTCCCTCTGAAGGGCGATGCAACCATGTTTCACGGCATGGCGATGCTGGCTACTCCCGATGGCAATGTTTATGTCGGAACCTGGGAAAACGGACTTTACAAGCTCAACGCCGATGGTAGTGCCGAGCAGCTCATCAGCGGAACCTTGAGTAATGCTGTTCATCATATCCATCAGCTTTACTGCAACGACAACAAGTCTCTTCTCATAGCCAGCGATGATGGATTGGTGCAGTATGATATCCAGAACCGTATCTGGCACATGTTGTCGGAAGTCAACAATCCGAGCCGGAGTACGAGCGAGCGCTTTGTTTATGGTATTGCGGATGATAATGAAGGTGGCATTTGGGTAACTACTTTCTATGGTGGTGTGAATTATCTTCCTTCTACGAGTTTTGAAGAGCGTTTCCATGCTTATTCTGCCCGTCTGGGCGGATTGCGCGGTAATGTGGTAGGAAGATTCTTCGAAGACCGTCAGCATCGCATCTGGATAGCTACGGATGATGCGGGACTCGACTGCTTTAATCCCCAGACCAACAGTTTTGTTTCTTATCCGGGCAAGGCGGATATGGGCAAGTATAATGTTCATGCGCTCTTTGCTGATGAAAATGATCTGTGGGTAGGAACCTATGGCAATGGTGTCATCAGAATGAATATGGCTACCGGAGCGCAGCAGGTTTTCTCTACCGATGGAATGGTTTCTGGCAGTAATGCCTATTGTATTTATCGCGACCGGAAGAACCGGCTCTGGGCGGCTACGATGGATGGTGCCAACCTCTTCGATGAAGGACAGCAGAAGTTCAGCAAAATCAAGTTGTTCAAGTCGCTTACCATCGATATCAAGGAAGATCCTCAGGGCAACGTATGGTTTGCTACCCAGGGAGGCGGCTTGTGGCGCTTGGACAAGAATAATGCCTGGAAACAGTATAAACATGTAGAGAATGATTCTACTTCGCTGGTGAGTGATCAGGTAAACTGTCTGGTTATTGGCGAAAAGGGGCAGCTCTATGCCGCAACCGGCGAAGGACTTTGCGAATTTCTGCCTTCGAAAGGTATATTCCGACGCATCTCCATCGATGCGCCTAGTCAGGATTTCACGAGTCTTGTCATTTCGCAGGGAGTAATGTGGATTTCTACCAGCAAGGGAATTGTGAAATATACGCCGGGTGAACCTGTCCAGCTGTTCAATAAATATGACGGACTCACTTGCGACCAGTTTATGCCAAACGCCGGACTCCTGGCTTCTGATGGCAGAATCTATTTCGGTTCTACAAGAGGTTTCAACTGCTTCTATCCATATCTCGTCAAGATCAACCAGGTAGCTCCTCCTGTAGCAATCACCTCGGTAGAACTCTTCGGTCAGCCGATAGAGGCGGGGAGTGACCAGTTGGAGAAATCTCTGAGTCATGCAGCAGAACTCAATCTGTCTCATAACGAGAATACCATCAATATCTCGTTTGCCGCCCTGAGCTATGTATCGCCTGAGAAGAACCAGTATGCTTACAAACTTGAGGGAGTAGACAAGGATTGGATTTATACCCACGAGCATCGTGCCAACTATACCAATCTTCCTGCCGGAACCTATACCTTCCTGGTTAAGGCAACCAATAATGATGGTGTATGGTCGAAGAATGAGGCAAAACTGAAGATTGTGGTTCATCCGCCGTTCTGGTGGTCTTTGCCAGCCAAGATTCTGTATCTTCTGCTCATCGGTTACGCAATCTACTGGTTCATGCAGAGCCGGTTGAAACGTGAGAAACGCCGTCATCAGGAAGAACTCGACCAGTTGGAACTCAAGCAGGATCAGGAGATGAGAGATGCCCGCCTGCAGTTCTTCACGATGATAGCCCATGAAATCCGTACGCCGGTAACGCTTATCATCGGACCTTTGGAGAGCCTGAAAGAGTATTGGAAACAGGTTTCCGGAAAACTTTCCGATGGTGAGACTATCACGCAGACGCTTTCTGTTATCGACCGTAACGCCCAGCGTTTGCTCCTGCTAGTAAATCAGCTGCTCGATTTCAACAAAGTGCAGCAGAAGGGCATGCAGGTTCATTTCCGTTTGAACAATATTTCTAAGCTGATGCATGCTGTGGCAGAGCGCTTTGCTCCTACCTTCGAGCAGAAAAGCATCCGTCTTGATGTAGATTATCCAGCCGAAGAGCTCGTGGCGATGATTGACCAGGAGGCCATTACCAAGGTTATCAGCAATCTGATGAGCAACGCCTTGAAATATACCGAGGATTATGTACGCTTGTCCTGCCGCTTGCTGGAGGATGGAAACCATTTCCGCATAGAGGTGGAAGACAACGGATTGGGAATCAGTCCTGACGAAAAGGAGAAAATCTTCGGAGCCTTCTATCAGGCACGCGACAACAAACCGGGAACCGGAATCGGTCTCAACATCGTGAAGAATCTCGTTGAGGCTCATCATGGTATGGTTGAAGTAGAATCTGCAGTAGGTAAGGGATCTACCTTTATCGTAACCTTGCCGCTCAACCAGATGGATGCTGTGGTAGAGAAGGCAGACGAAATGGTGAAGGAAGAAGAAACTGTTGCTGAGGAAAATCTGCTGACAGATGAAACTTCAGTTGAGCAAGGTTCTCAAAAGGCAGGCGTTGCTGTTGCCAGTCCGCTTCGTGAACCGGCAAAACCGACGATGCTGATTGTGGATGATGATGAAGACATGCGCCAGTTTGTGAAGGCTCATTTCGAAAAGATGTATACGGTTTATACCGCCGACAACGGAAAGGATGCGCTCCGTAAACTGGAGAAACATCCGGTTTCGCTCATCATAAGCGACTGGATGATGCCGGAGATGGACGGTCCGGAGTTCTGCCGTAGGGTGCGTGAAAATTCTGAATATTCTCATCTCCCGTTCGTGATGCTCACAGCAAAAACCGATGATGCGGCGAAGACGGAGAGTATGAACTGTGGAGCCGATGTCTACATAGAAAAGCCGTTCTCGATGAAGTATCTTGAGGCAAGCGTAAGACAGCTTCTTGAGATGCGCCGTCTGTTGAGGAGTAAGTTCTCTCATACTCCGCTTGAGCCGATAGCAGAGATTGCTCCAACTCAGGTTGATAATGCGTTCCTGGAACGGATGTCTCGCATCATCGAAGAGAATGTGGCGAATCCGGAACTCAACGTGGCGTTCCTTGCCGAAAAGATGGGCATAAGCCGCTCTTCGCTCTTTAATAAGATTCGCGGTCTTGCCGATGTTACGCCAAACGAGATGATCCAGCTCGTGAAACTTAAGAAGGGCGCAAAGCTCCTGAAAGAAGGAAACTACCGCATCAGCGAAATCAGCAATATGGTAGGTTTCAGCAGTCCTAGCTATTTTGCCAAGTGCTTCCAGAAGCAGTTTGGCGTCAAGCCGATGGATTTCGTAGCTGCCGAATCGTAGGATAGAAAAACTATTCGGATAGAATAAAAAATCGCCTGGGTGCTCAGATGCATCCAGGCGATTGTCTTATTTGTAAAAAGCCTATTCTTTATTTCTTTGTGGCTCTGATAAAGAAACCGATGAGGCAGATGTAAGCCAGAAGCGAACAAACCTCAGACATCGGATTAACCCACCAGCTGTCGGCGATACTTACCTCGATGCCGCCAAACTTCAGGAGGGCGCTAACCACACCCATCAGGGCTCCACCGGCGATGAAGCCGCTGGCGATGAGCGTTCCCTTCTCACCACGTTCGCTGTTCACCTTGGCATCCTTGCTGCGCGAAGTGACATACCAGTTGATGGCTCCACCCACGAGCAGAGGAACGTTCAGTTCCAGCGGAATAAACATACCCAGAGCGAAAGCCAGGGCAGGAATCTTGAAATAAGTCAGCACGATGGCTATCACGGCTCCGATGCCATAGAGCACCCAAGGAGCTCCCACACCATTCATCAAAGGGTCGATAACCGCAGCCATAGCATTAGCCTGAGGAGCTGCAAGCGAACCCGATGCGAAACCGTAAGTCTCGTTGAGCAGCATCATCACACCGCCCACGGTAGCCGCACTCACCAGGGTACCGAGGAATTTCCATCCCTCCTGTTTCTTAGGAGTTGTTCCCAGCCAGTAACCAATCTTCAGGTCGGTAATAAACGAACCTGCTACCGAGAGGGCTGTACAAACCACACCACCCATAATCAGGGCAGCCAGCATGCCGCCAGGACCTTTCAGGCCGACAGCCACCATCACCACAGAGGCGAAGATGAGCGTCATCAGGGTCATTCCCGAAACAGGGTTTGAACCCACGATAGCGATGGCATTAGCCGCTACGGTAGTAAAGAGGAAGGCGATGGCAGCCACGAGCAGAATGGCGATAATGGCGAAGAGAAGGTTGCCCTCCATCACGCCAAACCAGAAGAAGAGGAAGGTTACGAGGATGGTAACAAGCGAACCGATAGCGATAATCTTGAAAGAGATGTCGCGCTGGGTGCGCTTCACGTTCTCATCCACATCGCTCTTGCCCTTCAGCTCCTTGGCAGCCAGACCTACGGCACTCTTGATGATGCCCCAGCTCTTGATGATGCCGATGATACCTGCCATGGCGATACCGCCGATACCGATGCTGCGGGCGTAGGCACGGAAGATTTCCTCCGGACTCATCGCACCCACGGTCTTCACGATGTTAGGATCCCAGGCGCTCAGCACGCTATCATGGAAAATAACGCTCATGCCCGGAACAATCAGCCACCATACTACGAGCGAACCCAGACAGGTGAAGAAGGCATACTTCAGACCGATGATGTAACCCAGACCTAATACGGCTGCACCTGTGTTTACCTTGAATACGAGTTTAGCCTTGTCAGCCAGGTCGCATCCCAGACTTACCACACGCGATGTGAAATTCTCGTTCCACCATCCCAGGCTGGCTACGATAAAGTCGTAAAGACCACCCACCAGTCCGGCTATGAGCAGCGGCTTAGCCTGGTCGCCTCCCTTGGCTCCGCTCACCAGTACCTGCGTGGTAGCCGTAGCCTCAGGAAATGGATACTTGCCGTGCATATCGCTTACGAAGTACTTGCGGAAAGGAATAAGGAAAAGGATTCCCAACACTCCTCCCAGGGCAGAAGCCATGAAGATCTTCATAAACGAAGTAGTCATCTCCGGATATTTAGCCTGCAGGATGTAGATGGCTGGCAGGGTAAAGATGGCTCCTGCCACCACAGCACCCGAACAGGCTCCGATGCTCTGGATGATGACATTCTCGCCCAGCGCCTTGCTACGCTTGGTAGCGGTACTTACGCCCACGGCGATGATGGCGATAGGGATGGCTGCTTCGAACACCTGACCCACCTTCAAGCCCAGATAGGCTGCGGCGGCAGAGAAGATGACTGCCATCACGATTCCCCATGTAACCGACCAGCCGTTCACCTCAGGATAAACCTTGTCAGGCGACATCAGCGGCTTATAATCCTCCCCGTCTTTCAGTTCGCGGAATGCGTTCTCGGGGAGTTGCAAATTGTCTTTTTCTTCCATTATTTCTCAATTCTGATGATATACTCACTCATGAAACTTGCACCTGGCTGCAGACGGTTCATCAGATACTTGTCCTTAAACTCGCCATCATATTCAGCCCAGTCGTTCAAACCATACCATGGCTCGATGCAGATGAATGGAGCGTGCTTGCCTGTTGGGTTCCAGATACCTACGGCTGGAGTCTTGAACTCGAGGGTTACATGAGGTTCGCCCTGCTCGTTGAGAATGCTCACCTGCTTAACCTGACTCTTGTCGAAGATAACAGCATCTTCAGCGAAAGTCTCCTCGTTTACTTCCCAGATACCCTTGTCGGTTTCTACGGTTTCCTTAGCCTGACGGTCGATGCATCCGCCTACGTTACCATAGAGACGAACAGGAGCCTCGTTGTCGAGTTTCAGGGTAGCCTTCATTTCTTCGCCCTTCTTGCAGCCAGGAACCATGAATGCTGGGTGACCGCCAATCTGGAAGAAGATTTCCTTGTCGTCGGTATTCTCTACGTGCCAGATGACATGAATCTCGTTGCCCTGCAGGCGGTAAGAGATGGCAAGGTTGAAGTGATAAGGATAGTTCTTCTGAGTCTCTTCGTTGTCGATGAGCGCGAAGGTGAGGCGGTCGGCAGTCTTGCCAACGAGTTTGAACTCTGTATCGCGTGCGAAACCATGGCGAGGAAGGTGATACTCCTTGCCCTCTGTGCGATAAGTGTCTTTCCACAATCCGCATACGATAGGGAAGAGGATAGGAGAGTGGCGGTTCCAGTATTTCTCGTCGCCATCCCAGAGATATTCATTTCCATTAGCATCCTTGATGCTCTGAAGTTCTGCTCCGAGAGATGAAATCTCAAGTGTGAGCTGATCATTCTTAATCTGTTCCATTGTTATTAATTCTTTTGTTTAGTTTTTAATGTTTCATCTGATTATCTTTTTTCAAAGATATTGCAAAGGTACAATTTATTTTCGTAAAGCACAAGAAAAGAGCGTTTTTTCTCAGATATTACAATATATTTATACGATTTTGTTAGCTTATCTCGAATATTTGCTGTAACTTTGTAGCCCGAAATAGATAGATAACAAGAAGTATAAGAAAAAAATAGTATTTAATCTAATGAGAAGCAGTAATAAAGTTAAAGGCTTTGCGGCGGGCATTGTTGCCGCAGTATGTTATGGTACCAATCCTTTGGGCACGCTCGAACTCTATGGCGACGGATTCAATTCCAGTTCTGTACTCATCTATCGTTATCTCTTGGCGGTACTGATGTTTGCCGTGGTGATGCTGTTTCGCAAGGAGAGTTTCAAGGTGAAGTGGGGACATCTGATTCGTCTTGGCGTGCTGGGCTGCATGTTTTCGCTCTCATCAGCTACGCTTTATGTCAGTTTCCATTATATGGCGGCAGGTATTGCCAGCACCATCCTCTTCGTTTATCCTATTATGACGGCCATCCTGATGACGGTCTTCTTCCACGAGAAGGTAACGTGGTCTACCTCGCTTGCCATTCTTCTGGCGGTATCGGGAGTAGGATTGCTCTATCAGGGCGATGGAAACGATAAGTTGAGCACGGCGGGTTTTGCCCTCGTCATGTGTTCATCCCTGCTCTATGCCCTTTACATCATCTCCATCAACCAATGGAAGAATCCGGGCATGTCGAACATCAAGTTTACCTTTTATATATTAGTCTTCGGACTGCTTACGATGTTTGTCTATTCGTTTATTGCAGGCGAGCCGATACAGATTCTTCAAACACCTAAACAATGGCTCTGTGCTGCCCAGCTGGCTTTGTTGCCAACGGTATTGTCGCTTTTCTTCATGACCATCTCCATCAATCTCATCGGCAGCACGCCAGCCGCCATCATGGGAGCCCTGGAGCCTGTAACGGCGGTAATCATCGGCGTCTGCATTTTCGGCGAGAGTTTCTCCCTTCAGCTTGCCTTCGGCATCCTCGCCATCCTGGCAGGTGTAACGATTATCATCGCAAGAAAGAAAGGGTAAAAAGGTAAAAAAGTAAAAGGGTAAAAAGCCCCCTTCCGTCCCCCGTTCCCAGCGATTCCATCGCTGGTCCCCATAAAGGTAAAAAGAAGAAAAAATCCTCGCTCGAAAAAGAACTCGAACGAGGATTTTTTTATCTGTTCTAGCCGCAAGCAAATAGGCTCGCGAGCCGCCAGGCGTTAAGATGATTATCTCAGGATATCCTTCAGCGCAAAGTTGGCGAGGATGCTGGTGCTCTGGCTCAGCATGCGGATGAACTCCTGGGCTGAGTTTTTCATGTAAGCATCTTTCAGAATGTGGATGCAGCCATCCATTTCGTTGTCGGGAGCATCGATAGGAATCGCCTTCATGCCGTTCTGCAGAATGGTGGTCGATTCGGAGAGAATGGTCACCAGATTGCTGCGGCTCAGAAGGTCGAAGATGATGTTTACATTATTCACCTCTACCATAATCTTGTAGTTCAAATCTTTGCCCTCTACCATGTGATCAAAGGCGTTGCGTGCCTGCAGACCCTTGCAAGGAAGGATGAGGTCGTAACGCTCCAGATCGGAAAGCTTGACCGATGAAAGGCGCGCCAGCGGATGATTCACGTTCACGATGGCGGCAAGACGGTTGCTGAAAATAGCTCGGCTGTCTACCGCCTTTTCGTTCTTCAGAGGCTTGAAAGCCAGAACGAGGTCGAGTTCGCGCTTCTTCAGTCCGTCCATCAGTTCCTGCATGGTGCGGTATTGGATGTTGAGCTTTACATGAGGATAGGCGTGGAGAAAGGCGATGAGCGTCTCGGACATGATGTTGCTGAAGGAGAACGTTACGCCGATGTTCAGTTCGCCTGTAAGCATTTCCTTCAGATCGTTCATGTGGTCTATACAGGCTTCGGCAGAATTGACCGCGTTTTGGGCGTAAGGTCTCAATTCCTTGCCCGCCTCTGTGAGGTAAACCTCATGAGAATTGCGCTCGAAGAGGGGCAGACCAATCTCCTGTTCCAGATGCGAAATCTGTTGTGAGAGGGTACTCTGGGTGATGTATAACTTGCGCGAAGCTTCTGAGAAGTTGAGCGTCTCGGCTACCTTCAAGAAATATTTCAGTTGTCGTATTTCCATATTGTTCCTTTATTGAAGCTATCGGCTATAGAAATAACCGATAGCTAAATTTGGGTGCAAAGATAAAACATTTATTTTAATATCCTCTTTTTTTGAAGAATAAAATGATGTTTTATCGCATCTCTACTTCTTTTTATCCGGTTATCATCCGATGAAAATCAGATTTCCAACCAGATGATTATTTGATTTCTACTTCGTGCAAATCTACGAATTCGCCATTCTTCTTCTTTCTTTCTACCAGCATGGCAAGCAGCTTGCGCTTGCGGTTGTCGGCGATGAAGCGGCGGAAGAATACGTTTGGAATTGCAACACCCAGGGCGATGCAGATGATGGCGAGCGAGGCCTTGATGAGGTTGTTCATACCTACGGTTACTTCGCCTACTACGCCATGCATGTCGATGAAGGCAAAGAGGGCGCGATACATCAGAACTCCCGGTACCATTGGGATAACGCTAGGAATGGTGATGCATTGGTGAGGGGTATGGAACCAATGGCGCGCCTTGATCACAATGATGCTGATGAGCGCAGAACCGGCAAGCGAACCGATGCTCAGACCCATGTCGAGACCGATGTTGCCGTTAGATGGACCCAGATTGACGAAATTGCGGAAGCATACGGCGATGATACCGCCCACGGCTACAACCGGCAACAGACGGCGAGGTATGCTGAAGATGGTAGAGAAACCCATGGCCGATACGGCAGCTGCTATGGCAAACTCCCAGTATTCGTGATGAGGAGTCATCGTAAGATCCTTCACGAAGTTGTCGATATGGCAAACCTGGATGGCGAAGGCGATACCGAACGCCATCGCGAAGATCATCAGCAGGGTGTTCAGGGCACGAACCATTCCCACCTCAATATATCCGTCGAGCATATCGCTTACAAAGTTGATGAGTGGAACTCCCGGCACGATGAAGAGGGCACACGCCATCAGCGGATGCCAAGGGGTATCTGAATGCATGAAGGCTGGAAGCGCCTCGGCAATCGATGGGTTGAGCGAAAGAAATGAGGTCAACCAGGCTATCAGAGTGGCTACGAAAGCCGAAATACCGATGGCTACATAGTTGTTGCAGCCCTTGGTTGGCAAGAACATTCTCAGGCGGAAACCCAGAATGGCTGCAAGCGAACAGAAGAAGAAGGCTGGCCAGTCGCAACCGAACTGGATGCAGAATCCGCCGCAGGCAAAACCGCCGCCGATGGCTACCTGCCAAGGGGTAAAGCTGCGTGGGGTGGCCTTGATGTCGTTCAGGGCCTGCTCATACTGTTCGAGCGAATAGTTTTCCTTGATGGCCTTCCAGGTGAGCTTACTTACCTGGGAAATAGAGGTGAGGTTGATACCATGCTTCTCGCATCTCTGGAACTTGGAGAAGGAATGCTCCTCGTCGCTATAGTTTACCATCAGCACGTTCCAGTTGATGTAAAGGTGCATGTATCGCTCGTCGAGACCGAGGAAAGCTGCTGCACGCTTCATGGTTCGCATGATGCGGGATGTGTCGGCAGCACTCTCCATGAGAATGCTACCGGTACGTAATAATAAGTCGAGTTTTCTTCTGAGTTCTGATTCTGCTATTTCCTTGCAGTTGCAGTTGTCATCTACGCAAGCGCAGGTTTTCAATTCTTTTTCTGTCATATATGTTTATCCAAATACAAAAATAATAATCTGAATGGTTACAATTCTGAGGAACATGGCGAATGGATATACATTCGCATAGCCTACTGTTGGCGCATCAGCCGAAGTCTGCTCACGTACGTAAGCCAGGGCAGAAGGGTTGGTGTTGGCACCTGCCAATACGCCGAGTAATGTATAATAATTGATGTGGAACACGAGCTTGCCGATGATGCCGCCCAGAATGATTGGTATCATGGTGATGGCGATGCCGTAGAGTATCCAGGTCAGTCCGCTTTCTGATGCTACGGTCTGGATAAACTGTTCGCCTGTGCCGAGACCCACGCAAGCCAGGAAGATGCAGATTCCGATTTCGCGCAGCATCAGGTTGGCTGAAATGGTATTGTAGGTAACGAGGTTGTATTTCGGTCCGAAATAACCTATCAGGATGGCTACTACCAATGGGCCGCCGGTAAGTCCGAGACGCAGATTCTCGTTGATGCCTGGGATGAAGAACGGAATGTTGGCTACGATACAACCCAGCATGATGCCCAGGAAGATTGGGATGAGGTTAGGGTAGGTCAGACGTTTCATCTGGTTACCCAGCACCTTCTCGGTATGAGCGATGGCAAGCTCCTTGCCCACTACGGTTACGCGGTCGCCCAACTGGAGTTTCAGGTCTGGGGTCGCGATGAGGTCTACACCATTTCTGTTTACGCGGGTAATGTTGGCGCCAAGGTTGCTTCTAATCTGCAACTGGCTGATGCTCTTGCCGTTGATACCCGGTTTGGTAATCAGGATTCGGCGGTTGATGAGTTCGCTGCTGAATTCCTCGTCCTTTACGTCAACTTTCTCGCCGAGCAGGGCGATGATAGGTTCTTCTACGGTAGGATGAGCCACAATCTGCAGAATGTCGCCCTCTTCTATCACGGTCTGTCCGTTAACCACCTCGTTCTGGCGTTCGCCGTTGTTACGGATAATCTTGGAAACCATGAAGTCGCGCTTCAGGAGATAGCGGATCTGCTTGACGGTATCTTTGAAAACCATCTGGTTAGAAACCTTTACGGCGAAGGTGTTCAGGGTCATCGCTTCAAGATGTCCTTTGCCTCGCTTAGCTTCATCCTCTTCCTTCTGCTTGTCTACGCGTAGCGCGAACCTTAATATAATGAAGCTGAGGATAACGCCGAGCACACCCATAGGATAGGCGATGGCATAGCCGGCTGCGATGGATGGGGCGTCGATGTGGCGCAGGTCGCTGAATGCCTGCTGGGCTGCACCCAATCCAGGAGTGTTGGTTACGGCACCCGAAAGGATACCTGCCATAGAGGTGATGGATGTTCCCGAAAATGAGAAGATGACTAAGGTAGTAATGATACTCAGGGCCACAACGATCATGCTGAGCAGGTTGAGACTCTTGCCGCCGTTCTTGAACGAAGCGAAGAAGCCCGGACCTACCTCCAGACCGATAGAGTAGACAAAGAGGATCAAGCCAAATTCCTTGAGGAAGTGGAGCAGATGCTCGTCAAGGTTGAGAGAGAAATGTCCAAAGATAAGACCGATGAACAGAATCCAAGCCAAGCCCAGGGAAACACCTTTTACTCTGAGCTTACCTAAACACAAACCCAAGGCGATGACCAGCGAAAGAATCATCACAGAGTGGGCTACTCCGCCTCCCCAAAGGTCTGGGAAGCCATAAAATAGATTTTTTAAAATCTCCATTTTTCTTTATCTATTAATGTAAATACTGAATTTTCAAAAACATTCTTTCTTATCGATTTCTGAAATCGATTGCAAAGGTATGGATAAAAACGAAAGCAAAACTCGTTTTATGTTTAAAAGCTGCGAATGCGGCTATAAGTGTTTTCTATAACAAAAATAGGCTTTGCGGGCTTTTCTTTTCTCTTTCTCATGCATTTCTAGCCCTTTCTTTGCTCATTATATCAGTTTTTTTTCGTAATTTTGCAACCGGATTATTATAAACAGGAAAGAATATGCTGAATATTGATGAAATAAAAGATAAGAGAATTGCCGTGCTCCTTTCGGGAGGTGTCGACAGTTCGGTTGTGGTTTGGGAGTTTGCCCAGCTGGGCCTGCATCCTGATTGCTTCTACATCAAGATTGGTCCTGAGGAGAAAGAGGAGTGGGACTGCTCTTCGGAGGAGGACCTGGAGATGGCTACGGCTGTGGCTAGAAAGTATGGGTGCAAGCTGCAAGTGGTTGACTGTCATCATGAATATTGGAACGAGGTAACCCGTTATACGATGGAGAAGGTGAAGGCTGGTTTTACGCCTAATCCGGATGTAATGTGCAACCGCCTGATTAAGTTTGGCGCCTTCGATGAGAAGATGGGGCACAACTACGACCTCATCGCCACGGGGCATTATGCGCAGACCGAAACGGATGAAAATGGCGATAAATGGCTTGTCACGAGTCCTGATCCTGTGAAAGACCAGACCGATTTCCTGGCTCAGATAGAGAGCTGGCAATTGAAAAAAGCGATTTTCCCTATCGGCCATCATATCAAGAATGAGGTTCGCGAGATAGCCGAGGAGGAGCATCTGATAAATGCCAAGCGCAAGGACAGCCAGGGAATCTGCTTCCTGGGACAGATAAATTATAATGATTATATCCGCCGTTATCTGGGCGAAAAGCCGGGCGATGTCATAGAGATGGAGACGGGCAAGTGCATAGGCGAGCACAAGGGGTTGTGGTTTCATACCATCGGCCAGCGCAAGGGCTTGGGCTTTGGCGGCGGTCCCTGGTTCGTGATTAAGAAGGATGTAGAGAACAATATCCTGTATGTGAGTCATGGTTATGATCCGCAGTCGGCCTACAAGAAGGATTTTCCTATCCATGATTTCCATTTTCTTACGCGCGAGGTAGCTATGCAGAAGGTGACTTTCAAGATTCGTCATACGCCGGAGTATCATCCTGCTACGATAGAAAAACTGGAAGACGGCCGCTGGATGATTCATTCAGAAGAGGCGATTCATGGTGTGGCTCCCGGCCAGTTCTGCGTAGTTTATGATGAGCATCATCATCGTTGCTATGGCTCGGGCGAGATTACGGTATAAATATTTTAAAATGAAAAAAGGGATGAGTCATCAATCTGATATTTTGATGATTCATCCCTTTTTGTTTTATCTGTTTTTACCCTTCCCCGATAATGCTGTCCAGCAACTCCTGGCAGGCATCTTCGAGAAGCGTGATGACGAGCTCGAAGTCGCTAGAGTCGCCATAATACGGATCGGGAACGGTAGTGTATTCACGATGATGGGTCAGAAAATCGGCCATGCGCACTACTTTCTTCCTATCAGACTCTGAAGAAGCCATGGAGGTAATGGCACGGTAGTTTTCGTTGTCCATTACCACGATGGTTTCGAAACGGGCGAAGTCTGACTTCTGGAACTGGCGGGCATGGCTGTTGAAATTGTAGCCATGCTCGGCGCCACATTTGCGCATACGGCTGTCGGGCAACTGACCTACGTGCCAGTTCCCGATGCCCGCAGAATCGATTTCAAACTCATCCTGAAGCCCCGCTTTTTCTACAAGAGTCTTCATGATTCCCTCGGCTGCCGGAGAGCGGCAGATGTTGCCCAGGCAGATAAATAATACGGTATGTTTACCTTTCTTTGTCATGTTGCTAACTTTTTTTGTTTGCAAAGTTAGCATAAATCTCTGTATTATGCAAGATTTTTCTTCATTTTTCTTCCCACAAATTCTTAATTCTCACTTTATTTCCGTATATTTGCAGCCAAAAAAAGCACATGACAACAACACTTATCATATTGGTTATTACGGTAGCCCTGTTCATCTGGGGCAGGGTGAGGGCCGACATCGTGGCGCTTACCGCCCTGGCTGCACTCCTGGTTCTGGGTATCCTGACGCCTGCCGAGGCGCTGGCGGGCTTCTCTTCGCCCATCGTCATCATGATGATAGGACTCTTCGTGGTGGGTGGAGCTATCATGCAGACCGGACTTGCCAAGCTTACGGGCAATAAGCTCATGGCGCTCTCGCGCGGCAACGAAACCATCACCTTCCTGCTCGTAATGCTCGTAACCTCCTTTATCGGCGCCTTCGTGAGCAATACCGGAACGGTGGCCCTCATGATGCCTATCATCATGAGCATAGCTGCGGGCTCGGGCATGAAGTCGTCGCGTTTTCTCATGCCGCTCGCCTTTGCCGGAAGTCTGGGCGGAATGCTCACCCTCATCGGTACGCCGCCCAACCTGGTTATCGATGAAGTATTGACCGAGGGCGGTTATCAGCCGCTTGCCTTCTTCAGCTTCTTCCCTGTGGGCATCATCGTCATCGCCATCGGCATCATCGTGCTCATGCCGCTCAGCAAAATCTTCCTCAGCAAAAAGCAGAGCGGTAAGAAAAAGAAGCAGGGCAAATCGCTTGATGACCTGGTAGACGAATATCAGCTGCTCGATAATCTGCATCGCTACATCGTGCCTAGCCGCCGCCCTTCTGCCGCCCTCGACGAGAATGGCGAGCAGATGGATATCGTGGGCAAAACCCTGAAGGATCTGAGCATCCAGCAGAAATATGGCGTGAGTATCATCGAGATAAGAAACGAGAAGAAATCACGACTGGGACTGGTGAAGGATGTGAGCCAGAACATGGCGAAGAGCAGCAGCACCATTCAGGTTCACGATACCTTATATATAATAGGTGAGGAGGAGAAGATGAAACGCTTTGCCAGCGATTACGGCCTCAGGAAGATGAAGGATGTGAAGATTGATTTCTACGACCTGGGACTGACCGAAATCGTGGTGATGCCTACGTCTAATTTTTCCGGTCTGCGCATAGGCGATGCCAACCTGCGCAAGCGTTTCGGCATCAACGTGCTGGGCGTAAAGCGTGGCGATGAATATATTACCGAAAATCTGATAGCCACCAAGCTGCATGTGGGCGATATGCTCCTGGTGCAGGGCGAATGGACCAATCTGGCTCATCTGGCTGCCGATACGAGCAACTGGGTGGTTATCGACCAGCCAGAGAAGACTGCCGACAAGGTGCTCTTGGATTATAAGGCGCCTGTGGCGGCTGCCATCATGCTGCTGATGATTGCGATGATGGTGTTCGATTTCATTCCTGTGGCTCCGGTCACGGCGGTCATCATCGCCGGACTGCTGACCGTCTTTGCCGGATGTTTCCGGAATGTAGAGGCGGCTTACAAGACCATCAACTGGGAGAGCATCGTGCTGATAGCCGCCATGATGCCGATGTCTACGGCTCTGGAGAAGACGGGTGCTTCGGCCTTGGTTTCTCAGGGGCTGGTAGAGAGTTTGGGTTCGATGGGACCTACGGCTCTCTTGGCAGGTATCTACTTCACCACTTCTCTGATGACGATGTTTATCAGCAATACAGCTACGGCTGTGCTGATGGCTCCTATTGCCCTGGTGGCGGCCCAGCAGGTAGGTGTGAGTCCTTATTCCTTCCTCTTTGCGGTCACCTTGGGAGCCAGCATGTGCTTCGCCTCTCCATTCTCCACGCCGCCTAATGCGCTGGTGATGAAGGCGGGTGGCTACTCGTTTATGGACTATGTGAAGGTGGGTCTGCCCCTGCAGATCATCATCGGCGTGGTGATGACTTTCGTCCTGCCGCTGCTGTTTCCTTATTAATTGATATACTTTAAAATAGAACTGGAATGCCCATACCGACCATGTATTAGGTGTCAAGAATCTCATTCTTTATCATACGGAGGAGAAGACGCTTGCCACTCGCAAGGAGAAATATTCCCAGGAGGCTGCTGAGTATTTCAAGGGCAGGATTGTGGTGCCTGATGACTTGGAGGTAATCGAGTTGTAAAAAAATATCCCCAATCCGAGACCTATGAGTCATGGGATTGGGGACTTTGTTTAGATGCCCCTCCTTTAGAAGAGGGCTGGGCTACTTCAATTCGTAGTCACCATCTCCTTCAGAGCCGGTATCGCCCTTGTTGTCGCCTTCAGATCCGGTGTCGCCCTTGTTGTCGCCATTAGAGCCGCTGTTGTCGCCCTCAGAGCCATTAGGCTCTTTGTCTGGGTCTTCCACATCCCCCTTGTCGCCAGAGGTCACTTTCTTTACCAGTTTGCCGTTTCGGTCGTAGCAGGTAATCTGGATGGCGGTACGCTGGAGCTCGTTCTTGATCTCCACGTTAGGAGTGAAGATAACACGACGACTGGTAATCAGGCTGCTTGCCACTTCTGCCACATTACTTACGCTCTTGGCACGAACGCCAAATCGCATGGTTCCCAAACCGGGGATGGCTACAGAGTGACCTTCAGTTGCCCATGCCATGATCACGTTGCCGGCTGCATCCCAGCATGCCTGCATCACGCCTCGGCTCACACCACTTCGGAGTGCAGCCTCCTGAATCACCTTGCTCTCAGTCAGCTTACTGTACAAATCAGTACCGAGCACGTAACGGTAATTTCCCTTCTGCTCACCCACTTGGATGAGGGTTTCCTTTGCTTTCAAATTGATAGCCATAATGATAAGACCTCCTGTAAACTTCTCCCTTCCGGAAATCTTTCCGGTGTTCCCGTCTTTCCCAAAATCTGTTTTTCTTCCTTTCCGCCTGTCAAGACTTTTCTTGTATTACGTTTCCTCAGAAAATCAGGAATCTTGGGGGGTAGAGGGTAGGGAGAAGGACTCGTTTCGAGGTTTGGAGTCTGGATTGAATTTGATTGGATTGATTGAAATAATTGGTTGATTTCCCTTCGCAGCCTTTACCGGATGGTAATGGTCGGAACGAAATGGGAAGAATCTGCCCGGGTAGAGATGTTGTTCTCCTGATGTTGTCGCTGGTTCTTTCCGATTACGAGACCCGCAGTACACGAGTTGGAGAGGAATGTGACGACGGCAGAGCACACGGCCACGATGAGATACCTGATGAATGCTTTCATGTTTTGGCTCATAAGCATTTTGCCCCCTTTTAGCTTCGTCTCTCGCAGAAGATTTTCCGGTAAGAGATTCGAAGGACTCGTTGCAGGGCTTGGAGTCTGGTTTGACGAATTTTGGTTTGAATTCAGCTTCCCAGTTAGAGAAAAATATTTTTCCAGTTGGGAAAGTGATTTTTCAGCGCTTTCTGAATCACGATGCAAAGATACGGCATTCCTCATCCCCAGTCGTGCGATGTCGTGCGATGCCGTGCGATTGTGAAACATTTAGTCTGAAATTCCCTAAAATTTTACCATTTTCGCTTTTATAGAGCTAAATTTTACCAGTTTCGTCTCGCAGAGTTAATTTCTGTAAATTTTACCATTTTCGCTTTTTTTGGAGCGAAATTTTACCATTTTCGTGTTGTAGTGTTAAATGCTTTGGTTTTACCATTTTCGCTTTTATAAAGCTGAATTTTACCATTTTCGTGTTATAGGGTTAAAAACTCTTAAATGAATCTCGGAAAAGGCAATGGAATCTTGGTATTATGTGTCGAAAAGTGTATCTTTGCGCTAACTTTATGTGTCGAAAAGTGTAACGATAGCATGATTTCATGTGTCGAAAAGTGTAATGGTAGCATGATTTCATGTGTCGAAAAGTGTAATGAACTGGCATTTTTATGTGTCGAAAAGTGTAAAGATATGAAGAGAAAGATATATGACCAGCTACTGGAATGGAAAAGTCAGGAGCATCATAAGCCTCTGATTCTTAATGGAGTAAGGCAATGTGGAAAGACCTATATTCTTAAGGAATTCGGTCGTCGTGAATTTGAAAGTTTAGCTTACGTAAGTTGCGATAGAAATGTAAACCTTCAGGCCATCTATTCGGGTGATTTTGATGTTGCCAGAATCATTCAAGGTTTAAGCGCTTTGACAGGGGTAGATATTATCCCTGGTAAAACACTTATTTTCCTGGATGAGGTGCAGGCTTTCCCTCAGGCTTTAGAGGCTTTGAAATATTTCTGTGAAGATGCTCCGGAATATCATATTGCAGTAGCTGGTTCTCTGCTGGGAGTTGCTTTGCATGCAGGCATCTCGTTTCCAGTTGGCAAGGTGCAGACCATGCGTCTCTTCCCAATGGATTTTGAGGAGTTTCTCATGGCGATGGGCGAGGAGCAGCTGTTGAAGCTGATGCATAGTCATGACTATGAACTGATGAATGCCTTTCATGAAAAACTGAAGGACTTGCTGCGACAATATTATTATGTGGGTGGTATGCCTGAAGTGGTAAAGGCATTTGTTGAAAACAAGTTGCTCAATCAGGTGCGCAGCCTGCAGAATGAGATTCTTTCCAACTATGCCAGCGATTTCTCCAAGCATGCTCCATCGCAGGAGGTGCCCCGAATCGATATGGTTTGGCAATCCATTCTGGGACAGTTGTCGAAGGAGAACAAAAAGTTTGTTTATGGCGTGTTGAAGAAGGGTGGTAGAGCCAAGGAATTTGAACTTGCCATCCAATGGCTGGTGGACGCAGGTTTGGTGTATAAGATAACAAAGGTTTCTAAGCCAGAGTTGCCTCTGAAGTTCTATGAAGATTTATCGGCATTTAAACTCTATTTGTGTGATTGTGGGTTGATGGGTGCCATGGCTGATACGCCTGCAAAGGAGGTATTGTTGGGAGATACGATATTTACGGAATATAAAGGTGCTTTTAGCGAACAGTATGTTTTGCAGCAGTTGCTTGCAACAGGATTGCAACATGTCTATTATTACAGTTCTGATACCTCTCGTATGGAGATGGATTTTCTGATTCAGCGTGATGGTGTCTTATTGCCAATTGAGGTAAAAGGGGGTACAAGTGTCAAGGCTACCTCGCTTCATCATTATCTGATGGAGCATCCTGATATTTCGGCTATCCGTTATTCCATGCTGCCTTATCGCCAGCAGGCTAATATTACCAACATGCCATTATACGGGGTGTTTTTAGAATGAACTTGATATAAACATCTGGAGTGTATGATGAGGCTTCATACACCCAGATGTTTTTGTTTTTCCTCTCAGGTCACCCCAGCGATTCTACGGCTCCCCCAACTGTTCGATAATGGCCCTTACTTGCTTGGGCGTAAACTCCTTGCTGGTAGTCTTGTAACCCGTCTGCAGGAGTTCATCCCAGAGTGGGGTGCAGCGGCGAATCCAAACCATCAGGTGATTGACGGCAGTACGAGGATTACTCTGGGGAAAATACATCAGAGCCAGTTCCTTCTTGGTGTACGAACGAATGATAAAATCTTCCATATTACTAAATTTTTATAAGACATTTTTTTGTAAAAGATTGATTTCTTCAGCGGGATTGAATCCCTTCAGATAAGCCTCTCCGAAATCCTTGCATCCCAGGGGCAACTGGTGATGGATGAGCGAGGGCAGAATCTCCTTGAGTTGCAGGAAGAGCCTTTCTCCCGGCGCATCCCTGTCGGGAAACATGTGCCATTCCACTCCGAACGTTTCGCCGATATAGGCGAGCACATCCCTGTCCTCAGGTTTGAGAAGCGTGGCAGAAGGAATAGCAATCGCCTTATGCCCGGCAGAAAGCATCGCCCAGCAGTCGCTGCATCCCTCCGTGATGAAAAGTCTTTCTCCCGGTGTCAGCAATTTCAGCACCTGCAGATTGTAGATTCCGCATTGGCTGCCGTAGGGAAATCGGAATCGTGGCGCCTCCTCGGAATCTGTGCCAGCCTTAGAACCTATAGAGACCTTAGAATCTGTGTCATCTGTGAAATCTGTGGGACAAGAACTTTTCCCCGTCTTTTCAGAATCCATAGAATCTGTGGGACGAGATTTTCGATGAAAATCCAGATTGCGGTTTTGAATCCCCACTAATCGTCCCTCCTTGTCGAAGTAAGGAATCTGCAGCCAGTTCACCCCCTTGCGGTCGGTCCACGAACTCAGTCTGCACCATCTCGCCACTCTCCCGTCAATCTTCCTCTCATCAAAAAGAAATCTGCATGCAGCCTCGTTCAGCCACGGATGTTCGAAGAATCTCGCATATCGTGCCGCATCAAAAGCGTGTGGTGCATCAAAAGAGCGGGGTGCAGCTGAAGCAGCAGATAAAGCCGAAGCAGCCGAAGATGCAGGAGATACGGCTGAAGCAGCAGGAGATGAGCTGCAATCCCTCCGCCAGCCATTCCTTCCCCAGACTTTCTCCAGGAGAATGCCATTCCTTTCAGCGAGCCAGAAGCACGCCTTAGGGAAATCCACGTGTAGCGATTTCATGACCAGTCCGATGGAGTCGAGGCTCTCGTCCATGCAGACAAAGCAGCGGCACAGGTTCTTCCTCGTATTGAACGACAGGCTTGCATGATGATCGCTATGAAAAGGGCAGAGACTCTTATGTCTCGCCACTTGCAATCCCAGTTGGCTGGCAACCTCCTCTATCGGGAGGTCGCGCAGCTTTTCTATTTCGTATTTTTCCATTTATCAAATATTATTTTACCAGTTTCCACTTTATTCTCTAAAATTTTACCAGTTTCAGTTTTAATCGTTAAATTTTTACCAGTTTCCACTTTATTCTCCAAAATTTTACCAGTTTCAATTTCAATCGTTAAATTTTTACCAGTTTCCCGATTTAGAATTCATTCCCCCGAGGAAAAACATTTTTCAGAAAATCCCCGTAGGAAAAAATTATTGTTTCTTTCCCACCGTTATTCCCTTCAGGTACTCCTGTGTCTTAGAGTAAAGTCCCGTCTGGTTAGAGAAGGTGATGAATTTGCGGAACACCCACTTTCTGAGTTGTCCTTTCGTGCCGTCTTTCGATTTACCTAATGAGAGACGGAGTGCCTCCAGTTGTGCCTCGTTGAAAGAATCAGGCAAATCCTCGAGCAGATTCTTCGGCCCTCTGCGTTGCGCCTCGCTCACAGAATCGGCTTCCTGGCTTAGCATATCAGCAAATATCTGCATCTTGCTCCACAGGTCGTGATAAACCATCCATTCCACCAGTTCGCCCATCGACTTCGTCCACGTCTGGTTGTTCAAAACCCAGAGCAGGCAGCCAGCCTTCCATGCCGACACGATAGAGCGCTTCGAGATGTCCCAGAGCACATCATCATCCGTCAGGTCGGCCAGCGAAGCCATGTCAGCAGCCAGATGGTCGGCCAGTTTGTTCAGCGGCTTGATGATGAATCGCCCCTTGCAGATGCTGAGTTTCACCAGATACTCGTCCAGCTTCTGATAGAAAGTATCGTCGTATTTACCCTGTCTCGGAATCTTTCCCTCGCGTCCCTGTCGAGCCTTGTAGGAGAAAACCATTCGGCCGAAAGTACCGTTGAAAAGCTCGTTCTTATAGAACTTGCGGGCGGCATACGGGGTGGATGAAATCGTAAGATTGGCACGGAGCACGGGATTGCCGGTCACTCCCTCGGCTGTGGCTCGCAAGGCACCAGAACGCTGGCGGTCGTAGATATTGCGCAGCATCTGCGAAATCTGCTTATGTCCGCCACACATCCTGTCGGCCATCTCCACCTCGGGCAGATTGAGGTATTGTGTGCGTCCGCCAAGTTTCTCGCAAGTCATGGCATTCTGGATAAAGGCAGCATTGGTCACATCGGCTGGTGGAAACCAGAAACTCACGTCGGGGCGAGCTGGTTTCTCCTTGTTGGCCGATTTGGTTTTCATCTGCTTCTGCCATTCCACGAGCTTCTCCAGTTCCGTACTGTCGTGCTCTCGCAAGTTGTGACAGATAGCTTCCACAATGTTGGACAATTGCCCCTTATTACATCCCGAATCGGCCACGAGATTGCCCATCATGCCACATAACTCCTTCCAACTGAGGTCGGGATACTGGAATTCCGTCTCGCTGACCTGCGCTCCGAGAATAGGGAAAAACATCGGAACGAGGGGTTCGTGCATGTCTTTTGATATCTGAGAGAGCAAAAGTTGCACACATTCGGTGCCTTTTCCCAGTTTGGGCATCGCCGGAGCGGTGCTTTTTGTAATGTCGTACTTCAAATTTGTTGCTTTCATTTTAACTTAAATTATTGATAATGAGCCTTTTAGAGGAAATGGGGTAGGGCTGGAGCGTTCCAGTTCCAGTTGTTCCAATTAATTTTTTGAGGGTTCCAATTCCACTTCATCTATATATAACTATCTGATTATTAAGTATTTATAGAATCTATAAAAAGGAATATTGTCCTAAAAATGCTTTTTGGAACAACTGGAACAACTGGAACGGCAGAACCGTCTGAAACTAATGAACCGTCAGTCATTCCACCCAGTTCCCTTTTCTCTATAAAGCCCAAAACTCCGTTTTATTTCTTTGCCATTTCGCCCACTACCATGCGAAGTTCGTTGGCAGCTTCCCAGCAGAAATCCTGGAAGGTAAACTTCTTTGTGTATCGTGGACGGTTGAAAGTAGGGTAGAGAGTTCCGTCCGGTTTGCGGTTGATGTTGATAAATGTGCCTTCATACACGTGCGGATTTCTCTGTATCACCTTCACTTTCTTCTTGTTGGAGTCGTCTTGGATGAAAGAGAAGTGGTCTTCGCCATCGCGTGTGATGGTACCGTCCAGGTATTCTCCGACAGCCAAGCGTCCCGGCTTGCGTGTCATCAACTTGAGGTCAATTCCCAATTCCGTGTTAGGGAACAATTCCCTTCCTAATTTGTTTGAACTTTCGTTCATATTGTCATTTAATACTGTATTCATTTTTATTTGAGTATTAAATAAACCTCTCTGATACGATGACATTTGAAGAGGTTTCCCTGTCATCTTTTTCTAGTACCATCATTCCCCACTTAGCGATTTGCAACTCACTTGATGGGTAGTCATCTTGTTATCAAATGACAATGCAAAGTTAGATAAAAAGGAATTGCGCATGGGAAAAAAAGTAATCTTTCACCATGATGAAGAATGAAAAGGAATGAAAAAGAATGAAAAAGGAAAAAAACAAGGAAAATAAGGGGATGAACTCAGAAGAAATCGTATTTTTCGATTTTTATATAAGAAAAAATCGTTTTTCCGCCCTGATTTTCTATCTTTCCAAGGAAAATGAGTGGAAAAACGAAGAATTTGTGCGGAAAAACGAAGAATTTGTGCGGAATATATTCGGCTGCAACAATAAAAAATGAAAAATTATTGGTTTGTAGCCTTGTTTATTGCTTTATTCCAATTATCTTTCGAGGCCTTATACAATTCATGTTTATTCAGAATTTCCCATAGAGAACTTTTGAAAGATTTATCATAGTCGGAAATCTTATGCTCCCTGATATACTTTGCTGTAATCTTTGCTACAGCAGAATTTGAACTGGCGGCTTTTACCTCTTTTATATAGGCGACGATATGAGTCGGTTGGTCTTCGCCTGTATAGAAAAGTGGTTTTAAGTCTTGGATGAGTTTTCTGCTCATACCCTCATATTTAATGGTGTCTTCTATCAGCTGCGACAGCCATTTGTCGGAGTTATCTATATAGTCCAGTATATAGGCTTTGATTTCTTCGTGCTGATGTGTAGGCAGTTTTGAATTTATATCTTTGAGGATCTGAATATAATCAATTTCATGTGTTTTAATATTCCTGGTCAGACGATGGACCCACTTGTCGTAGTAGTCTTTTTTTTCATAACATAGGAAAAGCAGATAAGCTACCCATGTTATGCTGACACTTGTGGCTATTTTGGCATCGATATTATTTACGCTAGAGTCGTATTCACGCAGGCGGCAGAATAGATTGTCGAAAGCATTCTCAAAGTCATAATCTATGGATTGTTCCCTGATATCGTCTATCATGTTTACTACTTCTACGAAAAATTCGATGGTAGAGAACCGCATGGTATTCATGCGGCTCTCATATTGCTTGCAACTCTTGTCTATCACCTTTAAGATGATATTCTCCTTGAAGGAATTACTGACGAGGTCTTGTGAGTTTTTGTGGAGGCGTTGTAGCATCTGTTGTTCTCTTTATGTCATTTATACAATTATTGAGCCATTCTTCGAGAGTGGAAACATCTTCAGTTTCACTTATAGAAGAACCTATCTGGAAATTCTCTATAGCTCTCTCTGGTAGGAAGTACATAGGCACTACTTCTTCGTTGAGATAGATGATGCCATTTTTACTCAACTTGACTTTTATCTCACATTCGTTGTTTTTGATAAACTGGTTGATCTGAAACATATTGTCTATGGTATTCTTGATGCTTTGCTCACTTGCGTCTTTGCCATAAACAACTCCAGCAAAGGCTCTTATAGCCTCGTTATCCTCTGCATCCTTTATGAATCCCTTGATGTTTCTGTTGTGAGAAAAATCAGGAAAGGAATTTTTTTCTTTATCACGTATTGCGATCAGGCTGATTTGCTTTACATAATCATTGTTTTCGTTGCATTTTCTTTTTACAACATCCCATGCTTTTGCCTTCATAAATATAGGCTGAATGTTGATAATGTAACCAAGGTGTTTGATCATGCGATCGAAGTTCTGTTTCAGTATCTTGGTAATCTTGTCCATATTTCCATAGAATGCGCCCGCTTTTTTCTCAATAGCTACATAATGCATTCCTGGCTGATTGAATAAGATGATGAGACAATGGGGAAAAGATTGTTCTATTGTTTCATTATAGTCATCTACTTCGTTTGTTTTTGTACCCGTTGGCAGGGTTCTTTTCAGGTCTTTGTCATCGTTGATTCTAAACACGATAATATCTTTGTGCACGGCAAAGGTATCATTTCGCAAGCTGACGTCAGCTTTACCTTTTTTCATATACATGGTTAACTTCTCTCCGACATGGAAAAGGTTACCAAAATGCATGCCGACCTCTTCTATAGCAACTCTCTTTTCTGGTATAGAATCAGGATCTTCCTGAAAGCTATATCTATAAAATATAAACTTTTGAGATTTCATTTCTTTATAAAATTATAAATTACGACAAAAGTACAATAAAAATTTTATATAGCCAAAAGTCTTTTTTGTTTTTTTTACGAAAACCGAAATATATTTTAAAAAATATGTCTATTGGGGGGAGTTCACCCCCTTATACCACCCTTCACGATTTCCAATACCCGTTCCTCGATTTTCCACCAGGGTTGTCTCAGGTTGATGGTCCTTACATGAATGAAATGATTGGTATCTTTATAGCGATAGGAAAAATCGAAATCCTCATCCACGGTAGGATAGACCAAGGTTCCGTTAGTATTCAAAGTATGAGGCTTGCTGCGATCTTCCTGATTTATCACGTATGAAAGGATCTGCGAAAGATGCTCTCTGCGCACCTTCTCCTTACCGCCATACTTTGAAACCAGCGTTTCCCGATAAAACTTGGCATCGAGAATATGCTTTTCCTCTGTTGCTGGATTGAAAAGCGTCACGTCGGTTTCCATCACGGGCAGGGCTTCGCCTGCCTGACGGAACATCATGCCGAAAGGGGATAGCTGAAAATCGATGTACTCCCGATGTACCTCGGGAAAGTTCTCTCTGCAATGCTGCTTGCAGAAATTCATAAGGAAATGCTCGAAGATGCTGTTCATGCGGAATTCATCCTCGGTAAAATCAACAAACTCCAGTCTGCCTTCCTGATTTTTGCTCGGAAGGGTGGATTCCCAAATCAACTGGCATATATTCAGCACCAGCGAATAGAAGTTGCTGTGGCGATGGAGTCGAAATCGTCCAAACATGCTGCTTGTTATGCGAATCTCTTTCAGGCGTGGAAATTTGCCCACGGTCTTTCGCAATTTTCTTCTGATGTCTTCATCAATACTTTCTGTCCTCAACAGTCTTTTCAGGGTAGAAAAAATGATTAGGTTGATAGGCACATCCTGGGTCAGCTCGTCCACCCGACAGATGGTTCTTCCATGCAGATGCTTGCCGCTCTTTAGGGTTTCCGCAAGATTCAGTTTACCTCGAACGCCCTCAACTTCCTGTTCTTCAAACCGGTATTCCCGAACAAGACCTCTGTGCAATAGACGCTTGCAGGCGTTGAGTAGAACAGTGGATAAGAGGTTTTGGGGCGAATGGCATTTCTCGCCATCCACCTTCACCTTGTCGAGCTGGTCGGTTATGTCCCAGGCATAACAGAGTAGATAATACAGATTTTCTATGGGGATAGGATGTCGCATCTCAAAGTTTCAGTTTATTGCAAATGAGTTCATATTTGTTTTCATCATCGAAGCAGATTTCACGGAGATATGGAAACAGTTCATACTCGCAGATATCTGTCCACCAGGCAGGAAAGTCTTTGCAACCCTCGGTCTGACAGAAATAACTGTGTCCGATTTCCAGTCCCCGGTCGATAGTAGAAATCACCTCGTTGGCTGCTTTCACCTTGTTTACCACCCGCTCTGCATTTTCCTGACTGATACCTTCAGATATGAGGAAACTGATGAACGCCTCGTTGAATTCCGGCTTGATGGGGCAGAATCTGAATCTGCGGCGCAGGGCGTAATCTACGATGGCGAGCGAGCGGTCGGCTGTGTTCATGCAACCTATCAGATAGACATTCTCGGGCACGAAGAAGCGCTCGTCATCATCATTGCTGTAAGTCAGTTTGATGGCGTATTTCTCCTTGCGTTTGTCGGCCTCAATAAGCATCATCAGTTCGCCCAGAATCTTGCTGATGTTGCCTCGATTTATCTCGTCGATAATGAAGACGAAAGTCTGTTTGGGTGAACGTCTTGCCTTGCTGCAGAAGTCAAAGAAAATGCCATTTCTCCGTTCGAAACCTCCATCTTCTGAAGGACGGATGCCCTGCACGAAATCTTCATAACTGTAGGACTGGTGGAACTGCACCATTTCGATATTCTCATCTTTTATTTCGCCTATCAGCTGGTAGGCTATCTTTCTGGCCAGGAAGGTTTTGCCCACGCCAGGTGCTCCTTCGAGGATGATGTTTTTCTTGTTTTTCAACAAGGAAACTATCTTCTTGAACTGCTCTATGCTGATGAACGGCTTGTCGGGGTCTTTGGCAAACTCATAGATGGGTTTGCTGATGAGACCCTCGCAATGATCCAGAAATTCGATATATTTTTTTACATGACACCTCAGACTTCCCAAATGATGTCTCTTACTATAGTCCTGTTCTTCCTCTTTTTTGAAGGTCAGGAGTTGGATTACTTTATTGGCCTCCGCCTTTTTCCTGATATCCAAGACGGAGTTGACCCCGCAAGCTTCTTTCGCCACCTCGCAGATAATTCTGTTGGAGCCGACGCTCGAATAGCCTCCGGGCTTAGTTTTGTCTATTTTAAGAAATTCCAAGAAGGCCTCTTTTACCTGTTCCTGGTTTTTCCCTTCTAAATTGAATATGCTTTTGTCAATCATAATAACAGTCTGATTTTTATTGTTTAAGAAGGAGTTTATAGAATCGGAATGATTTATCGGGACAGAAATCTTGCTTGATCTAAGAAGATCTAAAACCCGTTGGTTTGATCTAAGAAGATCTAACAGATTTATTTCTTTCCTCGTGATCTCCTATCTTTGCATCATGTTTTATGTATTTATTAATTTTAAAATTTACATTTATGGGAAAAGAATGGATTTCAACATTTAAACTGCTTCATTATTTGTATGATCATCCTAATAAGGAGAAAGAATGCAGACTCTATTTGGGTAGTTGTCTTGCTTCCACTCATTATTGGTTTTTTGACTCTCAGACGCAGAAGTTCATGCACTCTCGTGATTGGAATTTTGAGCCTTTCACCATAAGTGAAGCGCTTAAAACGTTTGGGGATGCTCTGTGGAGGATAGAACAATGAATCATCCTGTAAGCATGGCTCTGCTTCTTGTGGCAGAGCTTCGCAAGCGGGATTTGCTGGAAGATGTCATTCTGGAGAACGGCATAGACAGTCTCCGGGTTTGCGCTCGCTGTGGCAAATTGATGAATGAGGGATGGGCATGTGTAGATTCTCCTTATTGTTCTGATAAGTGTTTACTGGCTGATCATCCAGAACTCGACTTGGATGAACTGGCGGGTAGGACAGAGCAGGAACTGGATGCATCTGAGATTTTCTGGACGACATGGGAAGGGTGATGGCCTTCTCGATATCTATCAGAGTGGGGGATGAGCGAACTGTTCATCCCCTTATATGCTTTTTCTGCCATATTTCCTGTTTTAGCATTGATTCTGTCTTTTATTTCTGCCATATTCGAAGCTTTTTGCTTTTTCTCCCGCAAAGTTAAGATTATTATTTGGAAAATGCAAAGTTTTTCTGTTTTTTTCATCGGGATTTTTTGATGGGTATGGTTTCGTGTTGTTTTTTGTCATGCAGATTTCGCAAATGACGCAGATTTTTCATGGGACAAAATACCCATGAAGTTTAAAATGGGGTCTGAGTATCCCCACTATTATCGCCATGAATCTTGAGTAAATCTGGTAACTTATGTAAATCCTCTATGTGACTAATCAGATGATTGTATTTTTCGGGATCCTCAATTTCCTCGCGCCTTGCCTTGCTCAATTTACAAAATTCTTCCTCCTGTTCAAGCCCAGCAAAACGGCGGCCACACAGATTAGCCGCAATACCTGTTGTCGAACTGCCGCAAAATGGGTCAAGAATCCAGTCGCCTTGGTTGGTTGAAGCAAGAATCATTCTCACAAGCAAGCGCAGAGGCTTCTGGGTAGGATGTTTGCCACAAGTTTTTTCCCAACGACCGATAGCTGGCATTCGCCACACATCAGTCATTTGTTTACCATCGTTCAATTTTTTCATCACGTCGTAATTAAACTTATGGGCTACTTTCGGCATTTTTCTTGCCCAAATCACAAATTCTGTGGAGTAGGTGAAGAAACGGCATGAGATATTGGCTGGCGGATTTGTCTTCTGCCAAGTGATCACATTCAGAATCTTATACCCCAGTTCTGTAAGACTATTTGCCACGGAAAAAATGTTGTGGTAGGTGCCGCTTATCCATATCGTACCATTGTCCTTTAATTTCTCACGACACAAGCGAAGCCATTCCCTGTTGAATGACATCATGTCTTCCTGCGACTTTCCTTTATCCCATTCGCCCTTATCTACGCACACAACCTTGCCGCTCTGCAACGATATTCCGCCATTGGAGAGAAAATAAGGAGGGTCGGCAAATATCATGTCGAACTTGAAATCAAATTCTTTGAGAAGTTTGAAACAATCACCATGAGCAAGAATGAAATCGTTATTGGGTGATTTGTAGTATGCTTCCTTATAATATTGGCGCACAATTTCTACAGCCTCGATTTCTGAGGTTGCAGAGACGGTTGCTGATCGCCGTAAACGTTCTGGTATTTGTATCTGATATTCCATAATTCGGGCACAAAAGTATATCAAAAAACTTAAGAAAGCCCGAAAAGATCAAAGTTTGACTTTTGTGATCAAAAATGATCATTTTAAATGAATTGCAAATATTTGTGTTTTAAGTACTTAGCTAATTTTTGTAAATCATCACATTGTTAATAATTGATCTCGAAAATCAGATAAATCCTTCGCTTGCTCTTGCTGCACACATCAGCTCGTATTGTTTGCTGATACTCTCATAACTATGAAAAGCAACACGGTCTTTTATATCCTTGAAAGCTGTTCTGCTCATCACTTTGTCAAACTGTTCCTTGCGATTTTGTGGAGCGACAATCAAGAAGCGGCTATGAAAATCCTGCAGGTCACAAAACTTGGTCACGGAATTCTGTATGTCTGTGGAATGTTCCACCTCGAAAAAGCTATCAGGCATTTGGCGTTCGTTGAACCAAATGACATCCACGGTTCTTGCCCGGTCTGTCAGATTGTTGTATGAAAAATCTGGTATGTGGGTAGTTGAGCAAATATCTTTTAATGGCTTTTCCAGGAACTTGCGATTTTGGTCTTGCGCAGGGATATAGGTGTCAAAATGTTTCATGTTTCCTATCTCGATAATAAGTCCCTGATAGTAGCCATGTGTAAATTGCTCAACACTTTTTTCTTCTTTTGGCTGGATATCAAATCTGCGCATCACTTCATCACGGCATTCCTCCAAAGCCCAAAGACCTGGTTGTATTTTGAATATCTCGTCAGATTGCTGCACGATTCTTCGGATGGATTCGTTGGGCGTCTTGGTTGCCCACGATTTCGTATCTACAAGATGATACAAGTCGCCAAGAGTAGCATACCCTCCAGTTTTGCGAAGGGTATCTATCACTTGTTGTGCCTGTGTATATTTCTTTAGTACCATAGTTATATTTCTTTAGGCAAATTGCTATTCCACCTCCTCGCATTTCACCATTTCTGCTCCGCGATAAATCACCACGAGACGATGCAGGCGGGTAGTCTTTACGGATTCGCGCACGATATTGCTGTCTGCATAACGACTTATCTGTGCTGAGGCTTCTGCAAAGAGCTGGGCAAGTTGCTCGTCGCTGGTGCCCGGCTTGCAATATTTCAATTCCACGATGTAAGAATCTTCCATATCCTTATATATATCGCAGAGAGGTAGCAGGAAAATGTCGGCATAACCGCCATCGTTGTCCAGTTCCGAGATAGGGCGGTAGAACTTACATTGGCTCGTCATCGCCAGCGTGAAGCCGTGAACGTAGGCTTCGCCCTTTTGTTTATCTCGTTGGGAAGAGAATCGCTTCAAGCAATCGGCTATGTAGGCAAAGTATGGCTTGAAAGCGCCTTCGTAAGCCAGTTTGCTCTCCAGTTTGGTCTTGTCGTATTGCTCAAAGGTGAGATCGTTCTCCTTGTAAGTATCCAGCAGATAGGTGTACATCTGGTCGCGCACCACCTCGTTAGGAACCACAAAACGGGTGTTGCCCTGATAGGTGCCGTTTATCGTAACCATGCCGAAATAGAAAAGCAGACTCAGGAAATTGTCGGGATCGTTGATGCGCTCGGCTGGGAAATTCTCCATCAGGGTTCCCGTGGTGAATCCCTTGGTCACGATATCCTGTATGATGCTGGCATCGTGGGCAAACTCCTTGTCATGGCGGATGAGCATGCGAATCTTGTCGTAGTCTATGCGGATGTTGGTTTCCACCAGTTTCTTCGGAATATCATAATTGTTGCGGATGTAATTATCTACAAAGTAGAGTACCATTACAGAGTTGTACATGGTTGTCTTGCCGTACTCTTCTTCTGAGAAGCAATAATTATCATACCAAGGTTTCATCACTTCTATCAGCTCATCCACGCTATGGCGGAATGGCAGTATGCTGGCGTAATACCCCAGCATCTCACGCACTTCCTCCTCGGTGAATCCTACCATCTCGTTGAATTCCGGAGATAGGGAATAATTGGTGCCGATATTGAAACCGCTGGTCAGGTCATCCATGGTTACAGGACTTACTCCTGTAACGAAAACTCTGCCCAATGAATCTCCAGCGGCTCCCTTGATGGTGTCGAAGAAATGTCGCAGATACCCCTCGCCGTGAGTCTGTTCGCGGTATCGGGATTCATGCTCCTTATGGGCAAGAATCTGATTGGTAAAATGGTCGTATTCGTCGATGAAGAGATAAATCTTCAAGCCTGC
>ENA-OOQP01000148-OOQP01000148.1-human-gut-metagenome-genome-assembly--contig:-NODE-148-length-37154-cov-8.550985_pt1 | contig 37154 bp, 31 predicted proteins | sample MGYA00241266_ERZ501171 | MGnify/ENA primary metagenome ERZ501171 (study PRJEB25962, sample SAMEA2042501) | human gut metagenome | biome: human gut; feature: human-associated habitat; material: faeces...
ACGTCTTTTTATTTTAGTCGACCCCATAAAACCCCATAAGATTCAACAGAGCCCAAATTTTAATGCTTCCTTTATTTTTACAGGGTGCAAAAACCGTTTTTCTAGGAGGTAAATATGAATACGAAATTATTATCTAAATGTTTATTGAGTGCTTGTTTGACATTTGCTTTAACTTCAACTGCTACATCTTGCGGCGGAAACAACGGTGGAAACAATGGCTCTAACAGTACTCCAATTACTGATTCAAGCGGTAACGTTTTAAAAGATGAAGAAATCTCTATTTGGTGGCCAAGTGGTAAAGCACTTCAAAAAATAATGAATAATGCCATTAGCGAATACACAACTTTACACCCAAATATTAAAGTTAAGGTCGTTAAGAAGGCTGGCTTAGATGTCTATGACGCTTATAAGCTTGCTTTAAACGATAACAAGGCTAGACCTGATATTGCTATTTTGGACCATGTCTATGTTCAAGCATTAGCTCATGACAATCAATTAGCAGACTTATCTGAACTTGGTTCTGATGTAGATACAAAAGATATTTTCCCATCATCTGTCTATTCAGCTAACGTTTATAACAACAAAAACTATGGCTTACCTTTATCAGCTAACACAGTTATCTTGATGTATAACAAAGATATTTTAAAGCAAGCTGGATACGTTGATGCTAATGGTGAAGCCAAAGCACCAAAGACATATACAGAATTATTAGAAGCTTGTGAAATGGTAAAGACTAATACTGATTACACACCTTTTGCTCAACCAATTAACAACTCGTTTGCAGCAATGGAATTTGCAAGCTATGTTGGTCGTGTCGGTGGAAATATTGTATCGAGCGATTCTAAACAAGTTTTATTAGATAGTAAAGAAGTTAGAGAAGCTGTTGATGATTGGGTTAGCTTATCTAAATATGCATCTCAAAACGAATATGAAGAAGGTAAGTTCTACACAGGCAAAATTGCCTTCATTGAAATGGGATCATGGAATATTTCAAAAGTTTCAGGTTCAACTTCAATATTTAATTGTGGATTTACTGAAATGGTTTCTATGAAAGAAAACGTTGAAAACTATTCTGGCTTAGGGCTTTATTCTTTCGTCGTTGCTAAAAAGTCTTCTCACACTCAAGCAGCATATGAGTTTGCTAAATACTTATCAACAAATAAAGAATTCCAAATGGCTTTTGCTCAAGAAAAGAACTTATTACCAGTTACTAACGAATCATTAAATGATCCTTACTATACCAATGATGAAATCTTAAATGTATTCTCATCACAATTAAAGAAGGTTACTCCTCGTCCAGCTACACCAGCTTGGCCAACCTTAGAACAACAAATCGTTAATATGTTATTTAACTGCGTATCAAATCCAACAACTGATGGAATTGATTCAGCTATATCTTCAGCTCAAAAGAAATCACAAGAAGCTACTGATCGTAAATTTAATTAGGAGTTTATTTTATGGAGAATAAGCCTATTGTCGATTCTTTAAAAACAAAGAAGAAAAGGAATTTCTTTAAGAAAGATGAAAAGATAGCTTATGCATTACTCGCATTTCCTATATTCTGGTGGTGCATTTTCTTCTTATATGCTTTTGTAAAAGCAATTTTCTTCTCTTTTACAGATTTAGGTATCGACATTTCAATGATACATAAAATATCATTAGATAACTACGCTAGACTATTTACTGATGAAGTATTTGGAATAGCTTTAAGAAACACATTAATTTGGACCTTAGCAACAACGTTCTTTAACAATTTATTTGGACTATTAATTGCTTATTTAATTACTAAGATGAAAAGAGGTCAAAAATTATTCTTAACGTTATTATTCTGGCCAACTTTGGTCTCTGCAGTTATTAGTTCTGATATTACAAAAGTAATTTTCTCACCATCTGATACTGGTATTATGAATACCATCATTCAGTTCTTTGGTGGAAAACCATTAGCTTGGTATAACGATCCAAAACTATCGTTAATTACTTTAATGATTATTCCAACTTTATTGGGATTCTCAACACAAATGATGATTTATTATGTCGCTATTAAAGGCATAAATAAAGATTATCTAGAAGCTGCTAAGGTTGATGGAGCCAGCAACTTCCAAATATTTAAATCTATTTACTTACCATTAATTACTAAAGCGTTAAACTATAACATTGTTTTATCGATAATTGGTGGAATTAGAGTAATTGGTCCAATGCAATTGGTCAGTAATGGTGGACCGAATTATTCATCAACTTCAGTTATTCTTTACATGTATAACAACATGACTACTGAAATGGGTTATGCGTGTACGATTGGTGTTATAACAACTATAGTTATATTGATATTAACTTTTATACAAACAAAGTTTACAGATAAAGAGGTAATGTAATTATGAAAAGAGAAAAAAGAGTACTTACATTACATGAAAAAGAGTTAAAAAGGGAAAAGAGAATTGGAATAATTGTTACTACTATAATTATTATTTTCTTATCAATTCTCTCATTAGCTCAAATCTTCCCATTCTATTTACAAATAGTAACTTCGTTACAACCAACAGATTTTACACCGATAGATGGAAAAATTTATTTGTGGCCAGTTAAAATTTGCTTTGAAAACTATAAGACAGCCTTTATTGAAGGCGATTTGTTAGTTGGTTTAAAAAATACATTAATTGTTGCACTTGGATTTATTTTCTTATCAGGATTAATCATTCTTATTGTTGGTTATGTCTTAGCTAAAAAAGAATTTAGAGGTAAAAAGATTATCTCATTTATCCTAGTCTTAACAATGATGGTTCCAGGAGAAATGTTAATGGTTACTAACTTCCAATTAGTTTCTAAATTAAACTGGACTTCTTCTTACGCATCGTTAATTTTGCCAGGTATTGTTAACGTTACTGGTATATTCCTAGTCAAATCCTTTATGGATAACGTGCCTAACTCAGTATTGGAAGCTGCTAAATTAGATGGTGCAAACGAATTAACCATAATTCTAAAATTTGTATTGCCAATGGTTTTACCAGTTATGGCTACTTATTTTATTCTTACCTTTGTAGCTCAATGGAACGACTACTTATGGCCAATGCTTGTTACTGGAGACGATGCTTTATTTACTATTCAATTAAAGCTTATGTATTTCCAAAGTAATGGTGGCTTTGAAGAAACTGTTCTTCGTTCTGCTGCATTGATTACTACTTTAGTTCCTGTCGTTATTGTCTATTGTTGCTGCCAAAAACAATTCGTTGGTGGCTTAAATTTCTCAGGTGTTAAGTAATATGGAGGACAAAATGAAACACTTAAAATTCAAGAATTTACTCTTATTCGTAGCTATTACTACTGGACTTGCAAGCTGTGGCGGAAACAATTCCAATACATCAAGTTCAACAAGTAACAGTGGAGGAGGTGAAACTCCTATCTCATCAAGTTCGACAAGCAGTTCTGGTTCGACTTTAGATTCATCAACTTCTTCAACAAATACAGGAGATACAGAACAAATGATTAAAGAAGGCGTTTATTATAGATCACCAAAAATTGCTAGTAAGGTTTATGTCGTTGATGCTCGTAAGCTTACAAAAGCTGAAAGAATAATGTTAGTTTCTTTACAAGGAATTTTGGCTCAAGAAGAATCGACAATTTACTTTAAAAATGTCGGTGAAGATAAAGAGTTCTTTGAACAAATTCAAAACAGTTCCACATTTGAAGTAATTTATGAAGATGATGCTTGGAAACTTGTTGATTTATTTAAAAACAAGATTAACTCTAAGAGATTTGTTTCGTTTACTTCTATTGATACATCAGGTTTTGCCTATGATTTATCTATTAACCACGCTGCCACAATTTCAGGTGTTGAAAAGTGGTTGATGGTTGAATCGACAATCGTTCCAAAAGCATTGGAACACGGATTGATTTTCGGTAAAGATGCCACTTCTTATACTACTCGTAGCGTCTTTGAAGAATATAAAGATTATTTAAATCCACAATTTATTATTCACCAAAATCCAAGCAAAGTAGAATTAAGAGACTACGGTATTGCTGGTGCAGCTTTGTGTGTATACACAGACTATGAAAAGAACGATACTTCAATTTTCTCAGATATCGCTGACTGGGCAAATGAAAATGCTCCAATCATTGGTTGGACAGAAAACGAAATTAACTTCGTTTCAATGAACTCATTAAAATCATTAGTCACATTAGCTGCTGACTGGTCAAGTAACTTGAGTTTTGAATCTGCTTATCGTCCAGCAGATAAAATTACTAAAAAGAATTATGAAAATACAGAAGTTAAAGCTGAAAAAGGTAAACATTACGTTGCAATAGTCATGTCTGATGGCGATAACGTTCAATGGATGCAAAGAGGCTTTGCTAGTGATTCAAGATGGTATGGTTCTTCTAAGAGAGGACAATTCCCAATGACTTGGACAGTCTCTCCAGGCTTAGTCGATTTATCACCAGCTCTTCTTGAATCTGTCTATGAACGTGGTACAGCTAAAGATGATTTCATCGCTGGCCCAAGTGGATTAGGTTATGTCAACATTGCTGAATATAACGAATCTTCATTAGAAGATTATGCAGCTAAAACGGCTGGATATTTAGAAAGAAGTGATATTACAAGTATTAACTTCTTAGATAACTTCATTGATTCAGATAGACTTTCCTACTTTAGTCAATATAGTCAAGTACATGGCGGTATTTGGTCAGTAGGTAATATGTACTTAGAAGGTGAAGGCGGTGTTTATTGGTCTAACGACAAGCCATTCATTTCAGTCCGTGATACTTTATGGAGAATTCCAGGATCTTTAAGCAACGATTATTATGGTTACACAGAACGTGTTGCTCAAAGAATTAATGAATATTCAACTGATCCAACAAAGATTGAAGGTTATAGCGTAGTTTTATGTCACGCTTGGTCAATTGGAACAATGGAATATATTTCTAGATTTGTTCAACAATTGGATGATCACGTTGAACTTGTTACTGTAGATCAAATGGTCGATATGGTAGCTAAGAATGTCGCTCACGAAGATGTCGATACTTTAGACGATATCAAGCCAAGTGATATTAAAGAATTATGTACTATTGATTCAACTCCTATCTATTACAAACAAATTAAAGATTATCCAACAACAGACTTAAGAGAATTCCACTTTAAGAACAAAGATGATTTAGGCGGTTGGAGCTTAAATTGTGGCGGACTTGAATATGATAAGTGCGCCTGGAACAACTGGTCTTCCGAAGGTACAGGTTCTATCTTATTAGATGGTTCTGATTTAGATGATAGAGAAGATGCTATTCCAAATTCCTATATCTATAACAAATTCGATTTAACATCAGCTGATAAATACTTCAAGATTAAAGTTAAAGGCGGTTCTAACGCTGATACAAACTTCAGAGTTATAGTCTTAGTTGAAGATGAAAGTGAAAAGAGCGGTGCTAAAACATATCACTTAACTGATGGTTATCCAGAAGGTGCACAAATTAATGAACATGGTTACTATTTACGTAAAGATGGTAGCAATGTTACTGAGTACACATTCTCATTAGAAGCTTTTGCTGGAAAGCACGTTGCAATCTTAGTTGAACAAGATGATAACGGCGATGGTTCTGGCGAACAAATTTATATCGACTCAATTATAATTGGAAATAATTAAAAATAAATGAAAGGAGCTAATTATGAAAAATAGCAAAAAAATCATTCCATTAGTAATTATGGCTAGTACTTTGTTATTTGGTTGTCAAAATAACAAAGAGTCATCTTCAAGTAGTAGTTCGTCGTCTTCTAATACTCCAATTTCTTCTAGTACTACACCTATCAGTAGTGTTAGTACACCTAGTAGTACTCCTACACCATCAAGTTCTTCTTCAACAATTGAGGCTACTAAATTAGCAGCTCCAGTTATTTCCAGAAACGATTTAATAGTCTCATGGGATAAAGTTCCAAATGCTGAAAAATATGAAGTTTATATCAATGGTGAACTTGATTCCACACAAATAATGAACAAATATGAAATACCTCTTACCGCAAGTGATATTCGTATTGTTGTCTATGCAATTTCAAGCAATGAATTATTCTTAAAATCTGATGCATCAAATGAACTTGCTTATAAGGCTCCAACATCACTTTCAGCCCCGGTTATTTCTATGACTGGAAACGTCGTTTCTTGGGCTGAAGTTGAAAATGCTAGAGAATATTCCGTTTATATTAACGGAGAATACATCACTCGTACAACTGAAACATCATATACAATTAACAGCGCTGATTTAGGTGCTTATTCTATTTACGTTACAGCAAACTATGGTTCTTTAACAAGTGAACATTCTAACGTTCTTACATATAAGAACTTACCAGAAAAGATTTCTACAAGAACAACATATGATCGTGCTGCAATGTATGAAGATTTTGCTACAACTGGTGAAATTGATACTGGTGTCGGTGAAGGCTTCGATATGAAGAGCGGTTCTAAAGCAACATTTGCTCACGCTATCGATGAAACAACAAAGTTCTTAACAGTTTCAATTCGTGTTTTCCATCGTGATGGTGAAACATACCCAAGCTTCTCAGTTAAGGTTGACGGTGAAATTGTTAGAGCTGAAGGTGCAGACAAAGATACAGTTACAGTTGAAACAGATGCTAGCCAAACATTTGTCTATGACTTATCATCTAAAGTTGGTGAAACAGTATTTATTGAATTTGCCGAAGCTGCAGCTACACACTGCGTTTTAACACAAGTTAAATTTATTGAAAGCATGGGAGCTAAACACTCTGATAACACTTCATGGGATCGTACAGGTTTATATGATGAATGGTACATGGAAGGTGAAATCAAAACTGGTGTCGGCGAAGGCTTAGACTTAGCAGGCTCTGGTAAAGCTTCTATTAAAGTAACACCAAAAGAAGAAACAAAACTCTTAAACGTTACTTTCAGACAATTTGAAAATCAAGATTCAGTTAAAGCTAGAGTTCAAGTTACAGTAAACGATAAAGTTATCCGTGCTACTGGAACAGATACAGATTACGCTGAAGGTGAAATTAACGATACAAGATATGTCTTCTGTTATGACTTATCTGAATATGTCGGCAAAGAAGTTAAGATTACTATCGCATCTGTTGCTGAGACACAACACTGTGTTATCACAGCTGTCCAAATGAAGAATGTCGACTCTTCTTCTCACCCAGTTATCGTTCCAGATGCTCCAGAAACTACTGATTGGAATAAAGCTTCTATTATCAGCGACTGGACAATAAGTGGTGGTTATAACTCTGGTGTCGGTGAAGGATTCGATATGCAATCTGGTTGTACTATCTCTAAAGAACTTGCAGTTACAAGTGCTCAAAAATATTTAAACATCTCAGCACGTATGTTCGTTTCACAAGATACAGATCAACCTGAACTTGTCGTTAAAGTTAACGATACAATCGTCAAAGGTGTCGGTATTGGTAACGACTATACAAGCGTTATCTTAAGCGATAAGGGATATGTCTATACATATGACTTATCTGCATATGTCGGCCAAACAGTAACTGTTTCAATTAATCAAAGAAAGTCTGGTGTCAATCACTGTGTCGTTCAAAAGATTTCATTAAGCAGCACTGATGATCACACAATCTTTGCTCAACCAGAAGGCGTTAAACAATTCTGGACTAAGGCTGATATTATTTCTGACTGGAATAGAACAGCTGGCAACTTCAACGAAGGTGTTGGAGAAGGCTATGATATGCAAGCAGGCTGTACACTTGAAAAAGAAATTACAGTTACAGAAGATTGCAAGTATTTAAACATCCAAGTTCGTATGTTTAACGGTCAAGACACAAATAATCCACATCTCGCATTAAAAGTTGGTGACAGTTATGTCAAAGTTGTTGGTACAAACGACAATTATGCTAACATCCAAATTAGAGACGATGGTAGAGTTTATACATATGACTTATCAGCTTATGTTGGTCAAACTATTACAGTTACTTTAGTTCAAGAACAAGCTGAAGTAAACCACTGCGTCTTACAATTTATTTCATTACAAGGACAAGATATTCACAATAACTAATTACTAATCTTATTAGTTCTAAATAAAGGAGAATTTATGGCAACACTAAAATTTAACAATATATGCAAGGTTTATGGAAAAGATACTGTTGCAGTAAAAGATTTTAATTTAGAAGTAAAAGATCATGAGTTTATAGTCTTTGTTGGTCCATCTGGTTGTGGTAAATCGACGACATTAAGAATGTTAGCTGGCCTTGAAGAGATTTCTTCAGGCGAGCTATACATTGATGATGTTTTAATCAACGACGTGCAACCTAAAAAGCGTGATATAGCTATGGTTTTCCAAAGCTACGCTTTATATCCACATATGACTGTATATGAAAATATGGCTTTTGCTTTAAAAATTAGAAAAATACCTAAGGCAGAAATTGATGAAAGAGTAAAAGAAGTTGCCTCTATTCTTGGCTTAACTGAGTACTTAAATAGAAAGCCAAAAGCTTTATCTGGTGGTCAATGTCAAAGAGTCGCTTTAGGCCGCGCTATTGTTAGAAGGCCAAAAGTATTCTTAATGGATGAGCCTTTATCAAATTTGGATGCTAAACTTCGTGTCACAATGCGTGAAGAGATTATTAGAATTCACGAAAAAGTCGGAGCTACAACTATCTACGTTACTCACGACCAAACTGAAGCTATGACAATGGCTTCAAGAATTGTCATTATGAAAACTGGTATCGTTCAACAAATAGGTACTCCAAAAGAAGTTTATTCCTATCCAGCTAATACTTTTGTCGCTCAATTTATCGGCTCACCATCAATGAATCTATTTAATGGCTCATACGATAATGGAAAGTTCACTTTTGATGGAACTAATTCGATAACAATTGATATTCCAAAAGAACATCAAGAAAAACTTAAAGATTATAGTGGAAAACAATTAATAGTTGGTATTCGTCCAGAAGATATATCTTTGGATCCAGCAATGCTTAAAAAATATAGTCACGATACTATTAGTATTGATTCTCAAGTTGTTGAATTATTAGGACATGACTTAGTTATTTATAGCGATGTTGATGGTCAAAAGATTATTGTTAAAACTTTAGCAGATTATGATATTAAAGCGCACCAAGATGTTAAAGTTGCAATCTGTATGAATAAAATTCATTACTTTGATCCAGATACAACTAATCGAATTGAATTATAAATTACATATAACTCCCTCCTTTGGTTAACTTAAAAATAATAAATCGATTAGTTTTATAGATAAGCACCTAGTTTATACATATGTGTAGGCTAGGTGTTTTTGTAATGTGTTGCAAAATAAAAAAACATACTCTATTGCAAATAATATTTATGAATGATATTTTTGGTTAGAGGTAAAAAATGAAATCATTTGAATCTGTAGGAACAATTTGTCTTAAAGGACAAAATAACTTTATTTATAAAATATGTAAAATTACATATAGACTTTTTGAAGATGAATCTTTTGAATATGTTTTTGAACCTAATTATTTTCTAATTGATCTATTAGATTCTAAGTATTTTCAAGGAATTCCAGGACTTAATTTAGATTTAAAGAAACAAGAATATATCAGAAAGAATATTATTCCAACCTTTATTAGTGAAAGAGTACCTCAAAAGAATAGAGAAGATTTTTATGAGTTATTAGAAAAATTAAATATGAAATTTATGGATCCAATAGAATATTTAATTAGAACAGATGAACAGTATTTTGGTGATAATTTATTCGTTATTCCATATGAATCTAAAAAGAAGGTATTTATAAACAATATAAATGGTAATGAAACAAATATTTTTATAATGAAACAAATATTGGAAGCTATTTGTAATGGTGATGATATAGTTATAAATAATGAATTAGTTTGTGACGATAATAGGAAAATTATTCACGTTATTTTAATGATTCTTTATACTAGATCCTATGAATTAAAAAAAGAAAATCAAAAAATAGGAATAGAAAAAGCTAAAAAAGCTGGTGTATATAGAGGTAGGAAACCTAAAGAAGTTGATAGAGAAAAATTAATGGAACTTCTAAGAGAAGTTGAAAGTAAGAAAATGACAGCTAAAGAAGCTGCTGCAATTTTAAATATAAGCATAGACAAATATTATAGATTAAAAAGACAAATAAATAAGTTTGGTAATACGTCAGCTTATTAAACTAGTATTAATAAAGTCTGTTAATGTTATATATTAATCCAAAATAAAAATCCTTTTAAAGTTTTAACTCTTTAAAAGGATTAATTTTTTCAGGTATTAATTAGATAATCTTAAAATCATCCATTGTAATTTGGGTTTCAATTTCGTTTAAGATATCCATTTCAGTACCAGTGAAATCAACTTTAGGGGCATGGACGAATCGAGCTTCATAAGTATCTTCGTATTTTACACTAGATGAAGTTTGACCCATGGTTACAAATTTGCAATACATGAGTTTTCCATCTTCGATACTAAAGGTAAAGCTATCGATATTTTCAACTGATAAACCATTGCTTGTCTTTGAGTGGAGTTGGCCTTTGATTTCAAGTGATGTTCCTGATTTTGTGCCAGAGACAGATACATCGATTGTTGTTCCACTTTCAAATGTTGTTGATCCTAATGCGTATGTTGAAAAGCCTTCAAGTATAGAAGATATTTCACTCCAATATAATGGGTTAGCATCAAGGTATTCACGTGCACTTGTGAATGATGTTTTGGATGCGTATCCAAAGGCTGATGTAATATATTTAGTGAATTTTCCACCTCTAAATATACCGATACTTGTTGCTTTAGTAAATATACGATAAGGAGCTGGTGTTCCTGTTGGTTGATTTTCTGAATCAACTAATTGAATTGTTCCATTGTTATCAGTTATACCATTGTTATAAGCTATGATCTTACCTTCGAATTTTGCATCGCCGAACGTTGTTCTATCAGTCGTTGCAAAGTCGAATGCGTCGTGATAAATCATGGAGTAGTTTGTTTGTCTAACGTCGTTAGAATAAGCGTAGATGTTTTTGATAATTTCTAAAGCTGTTTCTTCATCGAGAGCTCCATCTTCTTTATCGCTGACATCGATAACTTCTTTTGGAGCGTTATGTATACTACTCTTGGATGGAATATCATCAAAAGTAAATACGACACCGTCAAAGTTTGTTTTATCACCGAATTTAAGATTTGTAATGTTGTATGAAGTTATTGATGATGTACCTATTTCATAATCTGTATCTAAACTATCTAAAAGGCTTCTAATTTTATAATCGATACTGACAAATTCTTTTGTACTTGTTTCATAGTCGACTGAAAAGTTGATTATGATAGGTTTATAGTCATCTGCACCTGGGAAGACACATGATAAAGCATAGTGTTCAACTCCATCTTGAACTGTTGCATCGAAGACTGGAGTTTCATATCCATCATCGACAGGGAAATATTCAGTTGGATTATTAAAGGCATCTTTTATCGTGTCAATTATTGATAGATAGTTAAAATATGTATCGAATTGGTTGTAGTAATCAATTTCGTTACAATTAACGAATGATTGTTCATAAAGTGAGGTGCAAATAAAGTAATCGTAGATATAGTTTCCTTCTTGATATATTTGTCCATTGGCATAGTTTGTTTCAACTACTTTTGTTGTTTCAACGCCATCAAGTGAATCGATAGTTATTTCATCGCTGATAAATTGATTGTTAAATAGTTGAAATTTATGCTTGGCTTGATAGTTAATTAAACCGGTTTGAATATTGCCACTGACAATATATTTAGAGTTGTTATAAAAGTTATAAGCATATGAGCGATCAACAAAGTCATAAGATGTTACTTTGTCTTGATCTAATTCAGTTAAAAGTGAGACTATTCTTTCTTTAGTAGGAGCAACAGTTGCTGAAGAAGATGAGGTGCTAGATATAGAAGAGGATGAAGGTGAAGAAATTACTGTTGAACTAGAAGTAGAGCTTGGTGTTGTTGAACTTGTGTTTTCACTTCCACAACCAGCAAGTACTAATAAAGCAGCAACTTGAGATAATACTAATAATTTTTTATTCATTTAAATCTAATCTCCTATTTCTTGGCTTCAAAGATAAATGTTGTTAGTGGTGATTCATTACCAGTAGCAAAGTCATATTCAACATTATCTTCAACTGTGACGATATTAGCTGTAAAGCTTCCATCTTTATTAATATCATAGACGACATTTTGTTTGATGACAGGCATATAGCTTCTAATATAGTAGTCATAATCTTCGTTTGTGACATTAAATGATGTAAAGGTAATTGTGTTATTTGCTTCATCAATTACAACATCACAATTAACTATATATTTAAATTCAGTTAAATCTTCAACGACAAACTTAGCTTGTGTTCTTGAAGTAAATGTCAATTCGACTGAAGCAACATCTTCACTATTTAAGAAACTATCTTCGTAGCAAGAATATGTTGTTTTAAGCATAGTATCTACTATGGTGCTTGTCTCTTGCTTTTTAGCGACGTTAATTGTTAATGTTGTTGAGACTTTATCATAAAGCGTACTTGTAACTGTTATTGTTGCTTTTCCTTCTTTATCACTAACAAAGCTATATGAACCGTCAGCTTTCTTTGTTAAGTTTCCCACGCCTTCTAAGGTGACGTTTACTTCTTGTGAAGCGGTACTTGGGCTAACGGCAAAGGTAAGATTATCAATAGAAGTGCCAACTGTTGTTTCTAATTCTTCAGTGACGACTTTATCACCAACTTTAGCTGTTATAGCTGTAGGTAAGACTGTATCGACATTAACGGTTATTTCGCGTTTTACTCTATTTTTTAAAGAGTAGACTGTTAAGACTGCAACGCCAGCACCTTCAATTTTAATTGATCGACATTCATCAGTGATTGAGGCAACGTTTGGATTGCTTGTTTCATCGATAATTAACGAATCAATTCTACTGTCTGCAAATTTAGGAGCTTGATCTAAGTAACTGATATAGTATGTTTCACCTATTTCGTATTTCTTTGCTTCATAGCCTTTTTTGTCAGCAAATACTGGTGTGTATGAAGTAAAGTATAAATTATCTGGATCATATTCGTTTACTTCTTGGGTATTAAGTGAACCAAATGTTTGTTTATATTCGGTCATATACATTTCTTTAGCAACAGGATTCTCTTGTAATAACTTCTTTTCTGTGAAGTCAAACATAGTGTTATCGTAAACGTTTGAAACAACTTTAATACTAGTTAAAACTCCATCTGTATTAAATGTATATTCACCATGGTTATAGTACACTTCACCTAAAGTAACTGATGTTGGATATGCTTCGATGAAGAATGTATCAGCTATTATTACATTATCTTTTTCGACTATCTTGAGGTTCGAAGCTGCACCACCACCAAAGTATAAAGGTACTGATCCATAACCAATTGAGTTTTCATATAAGCCGTTAAAGTGCATTTTAGCAATGTCTGATAATCCTTCGTGGCTATTCATAATAAGCGTTGTAGATTGTTTGATAGCTTTTTCACGTGTGATTTGTGTCTTGCTATCACTGACAGATTCAACAATAGCTTTTTTACTTGGAGCTACTATGTGTTGTCCATTATCATAGACTTGGAACTCATAGTAGTTTCCATCATCGCTCATACCTTTAAATAAGTGCGATGTGCTTGTTGAATCATAGCTTTCACTTGAACCGTATGGTGTATAAGTTACTGATGTATCTGTATCACCAACCATATATCTATCGGTAGTATCTTTATAAATTTTGAACTTTGTTGATTGAACTGCATCTGTTCTATTATCGTTAATATCTAAAGTATTAAAGTGAAGGTTAACATCGTATGTATTTACTGTTAACTTCTTTTCTTTTTCTATTGAAGAATCAAGTTTGGCGATAACTTCACTGACATCTTTCTCACCTGGATTGACAACTTTTAAATAGTATTCTTTCTTAAGGTTTGTTCCTTTAACTTTTAATGTTAAAACTACACTACCAGTCCTTTTAAGTGGAGTGAGAGTATTTGTACTTGAATCAAAAGAACAGCAGCCATCAACGCTAAATGAAGCTTCTAAGACGTTATCAGCCTCATCTGTTGAATTAAATGAAACTGTTAATGGATAGCTTTGGCCTAATTCTAATTTATAGAATGTATTTTTATTTGAAACTATGGTTTCAACACTGCTATCGAAATCTGCTGTAAAACTAGTAACTGTAGAAGCGACAACATTAAATGTTATTGAATCGCTTAACTCACCATCATCACTTACAGCGTAAATTGTACAATCGCCAGTACTTCTAGCTGTTATTAAGCCGTTAAATGAGACAGAGGCAACACTTTCGTTAGATGATCTGTAGTTTACTAATTTGTTAGTGGCATTTTTAGGTAAGACTTCGACGCTAAGTTGTAAAACTTGTCCAACTTTTAAAGTTGTGATTGATTTATCCGTGATTGATATTGATGTGACATGAATATCGCTATCGACTTGTGTTGAACTACTACTACTTGATGAGCTAGTAGAAGAACTACTTGTTGAAGACGAAACAATCGTAGTGCTACTTACACTACTTGTACTACTGCTAATAACACTGCTATCACTACTTGTTGTTGAAGAAGGAGTGGATGATGTTATATCACCTTTTCCTTGGCAACTAACTAGTGAGAAAAGCATAACGCTTAAAACTAAAATTTTCTTTTTCATAATTTACTTTCCCCTCGTAAAAGATATAAAAATTATTATTACATTATATGCTAGTTTCAATTTTATTTCAATGTTTGCAACAAAATATTCTTACAATTTTAACTCTATTAAAATATTCATTAATTGCTATTAAATTTGATTATTTTAAAATTATGATTTCTTTTTAATAGAAAATAAATGTATTTTATTTTTATATTTGTTTTAACTAATATTCTTTCTTTACTTAAACTTTACATATAAAAAGTACTCTATACCACATAAATGGTACAGAGTACTAAATTTATTTAATAATTAGTTTAAAACGTAAATGTGAATAAACTCGTATGATCCATCATCATCGACAACGTCAATTCTTAATTTGTCTGTTTCGTTAACAAATGTAATATTGTCTTCTGTTGTATAGCCTAATGTTAATAAATAAGCTTTATATTTTTGAGAATAATCTTCTGAATATGTGTCTGTGGCGATTATAAAATATGGTTTGTCTTCCCAGTCACATAAGTAGAAATCAGCAAAGTAGTGATCTCTATTGAACTCTTCATCGTTTAAATATGGAATCTTTTTAGCAATTTCTTCACCATATGCTTTAACTAATTCATCATATGTATTTGCATCTTCTTCCCAAGTTAATCTATCGCCTGAACCTGAATCTAAAGCTGCAATGGCTTTATCTAAGTTTGCTCTCATTGTTCCGTTAAGTTCAACTGGGCTATAGTCAAATGTAACTTCTTCTGTACCACCGACATAGGCAAAGTTCATAGAAGAAATCTTATCATCAGTGATAGTCATTTCTAAACTTGAAGGATCGACTGTTAATGGATTATAGATATCACCGATTGAACGTCCAATATTGATAATATCACCTGTTGTTGTAAGTTTACCATCTTTGAGATTTAAGATTTCGCTTGCGATTGAGTAGTTAGCGATATCTTTAAATGTTTTGCTTACTGGATTTTTATCTAATGTAATATTGTTCTTTTCATCGTAGGTAAAGCTATATATTTTTCCATTCTTAGAATAGTAGCCTTTACCTAAGGATTCCATATTGTTACTGGTTCCATCATCGCTATCGACGAGATATGTTCCCTTTAAGTAGAAATCGGAACCTTTAACTATTTTTGTAAATCTACTTTTTTCCCAGGCTGAGTCTTTTTCAATGCTTGTAAAGACTGAATCTTCTTGATTTAAGTAGGATAAGTAGCTCTTGATTTGTGCATCGTTTTCAGAAGCGACTTTCTTTTCAGCACCTGTTATGACATTTGGTGTTGCTGCAACTCTACTATCTGCATAACGATAGAAGTAGTAACCTGTCAATCTATCCATCATAATTCCTGTTGAGAATATGAGTTGTGTTACTTTTCCGTCTTCAACTTTAACTTTGATTGATTCGACTGGCCATTCTAAGAACTTTTTGTGTTGAGTTATAGAATAAGCTAAATCTGATGCATTACTACCTAAATATGTATAGTATTCATCACCTTCGAATTTTCTAAATTTACTAAGTTCAAATCCGTCTTTGTTGACAAAGTTGAAGTCATCAACAACTGTTGTTGTTCTTTCTTCTTCAACTTCGTTTTTACCATTTACACCTGTAATGATGAGTGTTCCATCTTCATCGATTTTTTCATATGTATATGAAGTTGAAACGTTATCTTCGTTAATATCTGTGATTCTAAAATAGTCATCATAGATATCTAAGTTTGAGAATCCTTGTCTTTCGATCGAAGTATATTCATCTAAGAAGATATTGTCATAGATTGCTGATGTGAAAGAGACGTTACCAAATAAGTTGTCTGCTTTATTATCGAGTGTTTCTGTTGGAACTACATAGCTATTTAAATAATCTTCAACAGCATCTAATTTTGATGTTCCGATATTTTCAATAAAGACAATAGCACCTGTTTCTGGTGTATAGTAATCGTTTTTAGAACTATCAAATCCTTGTAATTCTACTACTAATTCATCTGCGGCAGTGTAGAAACGTAATCTCTTGATGCCTGTAAAGTCTAATTGGCTAGCAAAAGCTTCAACTAATACTTCATCTGTTGTGTAGATTTCGTTATTATCACCTGAGAATTCTATTTCTCTTGTTGTATCGAAATCTTTGAACTTATTGACATAGTCTAAGCTTGTTAATTCTTGACCTGTAAGTTCATCGTTAAATGTTTGTCCTTTAACGTTAACCTTATTCTCACTTGTTATTTCAAAATTATAAGCGTATTTAGTGGTGGAGTAAGTCTCTAATAGCATAGAGCCAGTATTTAAATATGCTGTGTAGAAATAGTTTTTAGTAATAACATCTGTAAAGTTGACGTTATTTATTTCATAAGTTAAAGAGAAGTTTCCTTCTTTTAATTTAGCGACTGATGAAAGAATAAATTCTTTGAGTGATGGTCCAGTTACACTTGAAGCTGAACTAGATGTCGATGTTGTTAAACTGCTGCTGCTTGAACTTGATGAGATGACACTTGATGTGGAACTACTTGTGCTTATAGAACTACTGCTACTACTACTTGATGAGCTAGTAGAAGAAGTGTTTGAATTACCGCCACAACTTGTCACTAATAAGCCTAAGGCTAGCAAAGATAAAACTTTTGTTGCTTTCATGATATTCCCCCTGATTTAATTTAAATTATCTTATTTCAAAAATAATGAATTCTTTATGGTGTTAATACTATCAAAAAGATAATTTCTTTGCAATTATTAAACGTTAAAACAGCTTAAAAAGTAAAATAAAACTGTATATATTTAAATTTCTTTACTATTTCTTTAAAATTTGAAAGCTATTATGAAATTGTAATTATTTTTAACGTATTGTGTAATAATAGCTTAAAATTATCTATAAATATGTAACAATATATTATATTTTACCAAACAAAAAGCAATTGAACATTTAATTCAATTGCTTAAGATATTAAATATTATTAGTAAAGATTATTTCTAGAAAATAGTAATACTCTGTTAAAACTGTCTTTATCAAAATTAGGCCTGGCATTTGGATTATAAATATCATTTTCTGTTAAAGTAAAAACACGAATTAATGAATTGATATCACAGCATTCTTTGTAATTTAACTTATTTAATTCCTTTTTATAATAAATATCTATTTTGATACTATTACCTACCATAAATTTATTTAAGTCATTTTCAGTTTCTATTGAAGACCTATGACTTTCATAATATATTTGTGCATATTCATTTAAGTGTTTGAATAAAAAAGGTTTATGGTAAAGTCTTCTTAATTTATCTGCTAATATTTTTGGATTAAATGCATATAAACTATCTAATTGTTCTTGTTTTATAGTTTTATACCAACCTGCTGACATATGTCTTTATCCTCCATTAATTTTTGAAAATATTCAGCTGCCATTAATATATAATTTCTATCATTTGGAATAAATGAATAAAGTATGTTATAGAATAATGCTTTTAAGAATCTATCATTTAATGAAGAATCTTTATATTTTTTTCTAACTTCATATATCATGTCTTCGCCTTTAGTTATTTCTCTAATATAAGCATTTTCAAAAATTGTTCTTTCATATTGAATTACTGGTTTAAATTCAGTTGCTAATTTATACATTAATTTTTCTGGAACGTTATCATATTTTCTAAATATTAAATAACATATTACAGATAGTATTCTTTTTTTGCTAATTCCTACTAAATCGATATTTGAATAAACTGTATTATAAACGGTTTCAATTCTTAATTTATTGATATTTTTTAAAACATATTCAATTTTATCGCTTGAATTTTCTGTTAATAGAATTTCTTTATCAGGTGTATCACTTTGTATGGAGATTTCAAAAGCTTCATTGCATATTTTATTTAATGTTTTTTTATCGTCGACATTAAAAATAAATGGAAGAGTGTTTTGAATATGCGAGTTTATTACGTCTTTTAAAGTAGTTTTATTTTTAGAATTTTTACATTCGTTAATTACAGTTTTAGCTGCATATATGGCATATAAAGATTCTTTAAGTATTGCTACTCTTTCAATAGAAATATTACCAATTTTCCCCTCTATTAATTTTGTTAGTGTATAAATATATTTATTAATTTCTTCTTTAGAGGATTTTTTTAAGATTTCAATTTGTTGTTTGGTTTTATCTACTAATTTTTTTAAATTAATTTTTAAAGACTTTTCTTCTAAATCAGTATTCTTAATAACCAAATATCTATCATCTTCATCAAGGTCGACAAACGATGGTGTTTTAATTATAAAATAAAATGTTTCCATTAATTGAAAGCAAATTGGATTATTGCTTTTTTCTATAAATGAGCCAGTTGTTGCCCAACAATACTTTAAGTTTTTAATTGATATATTTTTTATTTTGCTTTTAGTTATTAATGAAATTATATCGTATTGAGTGTCTTCAGAAGTCTTATCTATTAAGTCCAAATTTAAAGCTTCTGTTTTGTGCATCTTTTCTTCGTTTGTCATTAACGTATTATTTAATTGAGGGGCTAAGCAGTTATGAAAACTAATATCTAATTCTTTTGATAATCTTTCTAATAATTTGTTATTTGAGCAACCATATTCGCCGATTAGTAATACAGGCTTTTCTAAAGCTAATGCTGCTAATAATACAGGTTCTTTATATTCTAAATTTTGGAAGTTGAGGGATTCTATAAATAATGAATTTCCTGGCATATATACTCCTTTTTAGTAATTCTTATTTTCAAATTTTTTGCTATTAATTGTTTTATGTAATTTTAATATTAAATTAACGTACTCTTTATCTATGAAATAATACATGAACATATCTTCGAATTTTGAAACTTTATTTTTTTGATAATAAGCTTCGGCAATAGCACCAGCCATAGCTCCTGTTGTGTCACAATCACCACCTATAGCAATACAGTTTTTAATAGCATCTTCTAATCCATGGGAGATTAAAAAACAATATATTGCTTGTGGAACACTCCCTGGACATGTAGCTTCAAATCTATATGTTTTAACTAGAGTTTCAAAATCTAATCCTTTTATTTCAGGATAATAGTCATTTATCATTCTGTCTCTTATTTCTTTCTTTGAGTACCCTTTTCTAGCTAAATAAACACATAATGCAACAGCTTCTGCGCCTTTAAGTCCTTCTTTATGATTATGCGTTATTTCTGATACTGTTTTTGATAATATTTTTACTTCTTCTTCACTATTTGCAATCCAACCAACAGATGAGATTCTCATTGCAGAGCCATTTCCAAAAGAGTTATATGGCTTTCTATCTGGATTAAGACACCATCTAACAAACAAGTCGCCATAGCCGACAAACGGATGGTTTTTAAAAGTTAATACAAATTCGTTAGTTAAGTCTTTTTGAATTTTTTCTAATTCTTTTTGTGTGTATTTAATTGGATAGTGTTTTAATAAGACTTTGGCAACAGCGATTGTTAAATATGAGTCATCTGTCATTTTATTGTTTGGATTAAATGCGTTGAATTTTTTGGTTTTAATTGGATTGAAATCATATTGTGATCCAACCATATCACCTATTATTGCTCCTAACATATTTTTCTCCAATCTAAAAGCATATTTATTTTTTTAGTTTTATACTTTATTTTAAATGTCTAGCATATCTTTTAATAAAAAGTTTTTTACCATTAAAATCAGTGTTAGAATATGTCTTTTTTCTTTCTTCACCTTTATATGAACAAGTTTTTATAATTTCAATTTTTTCTCTATCACTTAAATAATAGCGGTATTTTATGGCTTGTTCTAAATAGTATGAAGCTAATTCATTATTTAAAGAATCAGGTCCAACTATTTCAATATTTTGATTAATCATGTCATCGGAAATAATCCAAGATTTAAGTGAATAGAAATTTATACGCATGTTTACTATTACTAGATTATTATCTGATTTATTCTTTCCTTCGATAGGTATAAGATAAGACTGTTTTAATTTTGTGGGCATAATAAAAACTTTTGATACATGCACATCCTTATTTATTCTAAAATCAGCACATAGTTTATAGTTTAAAGGTGTTCCAAAATAACTTTCAAATGAGTTTTTTATGTATTCTAAATTTTTCTTTAAAAAATAGAAAGAACAATCAACAGCAGCCCCATTAGTAGGCAAGATATTTTGGTCAATATATTCATCTATTGTTCCAAAATGTTTTTTGTTGAATGGCGAAATATTATTAAACCATTGATTTATATCTCTGTCATCAGCCATATCTTCAATTAATATTTTGTCGTTAGATTCGAAAGGAATATCTAATAATTCAATAGGTTCACATATTATTTTTGGTTTTTCATTTCCTAATGTAGTTATTTGAAGGAGAATAGCCCAAGGTTTATTTTGATATTCCTTAATCTTATAAACTTTGTACCATTGTTTTGTAACTACTGTTTCTACATATTTATGATTTGTATTTTTGCTATTTTTAGCGTTTCTAAAATTAAAAACTGTTCTAGTGCTATTAATGCATATTAATTTGTTTTCTTTTAAAGCTTGATTAATAAGATTAATTTTTCTATCACTTTCTTTATTAAATTTTTTTACGTTATTTGTTAAATTGCTAGCTTCTTTTAAATATCTATCTCGATTAAATCTATTTGCAAAGTTATCTAATATTCTTTCAATTAAGAAATCAGTGTCTTCATCAGCAGTATATTTGTCATTTTTAATAGCAGCGATGATTTTAATCACTTGCTCTTCTGATAAATAAAATTTTTGTTCTACATAATATTTTCCGCTATCAGTTGTTTCAATAATAAATGGAACCTTATCGGAAAATTTATCTGATATTTCTTTTAAAAAGTCTAAAGACTCTTTTATTCTTTGTCTTTTTACTTCATTACCTGATGTTTTAGTAGAATCGTATTTTAGTCCAAATTCTGTGGCATACCGACATATTTTTTGTTGAGTTGCTGGATGTTCTTCATCAGTAAAATTTAATAAATAGTCTAAAGTTATTAATAGTTCTATTCTATGTATTTGTTTATCTGTTAAAGCCATCTTAAAACTCCTCTTTATATTTAATATTATACATTTTATTATTTAAGATTTTAATTATATTTTATTTGTTGATAATATAAACTTCGAAATCTTTATTGCATCTTTTGCATCTGTGTTTACCCATAGATTTTCTAGTATTTCTATTAACTACAGTTCTATATTTGATATATTCGTTGACATGACCACAATATGGACATCTTGCATACCATTTAACATCAGTATCACTAGTTTGCTCTACAATTGCGTTTTCTGCAAAAATCATATTATTTTATCCTCCATAATTTTGTTTTTCCTAGGAACAATTACTATTATAGAGAAAAATTATATATAATTGTGAAAATGGTTACTTTTGTACTAATATAAGAACAAAATATATGATTTTATAATGGCAAATGAATAAAATTATAAGCTGTACTAAATCTATAATTTATTATATTTAGTAGAAACACCTTTGGCTTTTGACACTGGATATTTCTTCTTTGTTTTTTCTAATTTATCTAAGACAATTTCATGTATGTCTAAATCTAACTTTGAAGCCATTTGGATGCAATAGTTAATAACATCTGCTAACTCTTCTTTAACTGCATTAATGTCATAATTATCATCAGACCATTGGAAGCATTCTAAAAGTTCATTAGCTTCTATTGAAATAGATTTAGCTAAATTACCTAGTGAATGGAATTGATCCCAATCTCTTTCTGTTACAAACTCGTCAATTTTATTTTTTAAATCAACTAATGAATCCATGGCAAAATCCTCTTTTACTTAAATTTACTATTAGTAATTCTACTATAAAAATAAATTAATAAGTAAAATTATTAAGTGGTTTCAGCAAATATTTTATTTCATATTTAATTTAACTTTTCTAATAATTGAATTAAAATTTTCCCATCCACCAGTAGATAAATTATAATCGTGATAATTTTTACCTATAAATATATAGAACTGTGAGCCTTGTTTAACAACAATTCCACCAATGACCTTAGGTGCTTTCCCGCGATTTGAATTAGTATTTGAAATAAAATCAGCTAATGCGTTTGATTTAGTTATTGTATCTTCAATTCTTAAATTTATTGGTTTTGTGTCAAAAATGCCTACAGTTCCATCTTTAAATTTAACAATAAAATCTGGCTGAAAAGTATTCATTCCGTTATTGTATGATATGCCAAAATTAATTTTCATAAGTTCGGCTCCATTTTCCCAATACCATTCAACTTCTTCTTGAATATCCAAATATGCTAAAAAGTCTCTTTCAAGATTATTATCAGGATTATTATTTTCATCTTTTAAAACGAATAGTGGGTGATATAAAGATTTTATAGCTGGAATTAATTCTGTATGTGTTTCTAATGAGTATGGTCTTGTTTCATCGATTTTAAAATGATATTTTTCACCTTTTCTTCCAGCTTCTGTAGAAAGTAATTCTCTAAAATTACGAGTTGCTTCAGATAAAATTTCAGAGAAAATGTTCTTATTATTAACAACTAATTTCATAATGCATTTAACCTTATCAGAACGAGGAAAAACGTTGTAAAAAATACTAAAAGCATTAATTATTGCTGAATTGATAGGTGATTTGGATCTTACATAAGCTAATCCATTCAAATTTTCTTTAATTAAGGAATTATAAGATGCTTGTATATCGTTTTCAGACATTTTAACTATTGCAGAATCATTAAATATACTTTCATCTTTATCTACATCAGTCGAATTAATTCTTGTTTCTTCAATAATTTCATCAGAAGCAATTAATGTTAGATTCATACCTTTTTCTATTAATTTACAACTAAGACTATCAACTAATGGTGGATATTTATCACTATCTTTTAATTCAAAAAACCTCATAAATGATTTTAAAAAGAAATCATTAAATCGTGAATCTGCAGAGTTATAATCTCCTTGTCTAGATCTATAAAAAGAAGTTAATTGAGTTTGCTCCCATACAATATTTCTATTATAAGGTTCTATCATTTTTGAAAATTCTGTTTTAATTTTATTTGGATTATATGTATCTGATTTTCTTTCAAAAGTTGCTAAATTGGTAAAAATATATGCATTATCTAATAAATAATCATTATAAGAATGCGCTTCAGCAGTTCGAAGAATCCTTCCTATGGTTTGTATCTCAAATGTTTCAGATTTTCCATCTCTAAACTTTATTAAAATATGAGCTCTTGGGCAATCCCATCCAGTAGCTACTGAAGTTTTAAAAACTAAATATTCAGTAATATCATTATTCTTTTTTATTGCTTGTTTATCAAAATTTGCTTTATTGTCACACCAAAATTTTAGTTTGCCATTATCTTCTGTAATATCTCTATCTCTTAAGAAATCAGTAATAACAAGTTTTTTTGCTTCTCCTTCATCAACATTTGGAATTTGAATTAATACTAATGGATTAACAGGTATGCCTAATTCTTTATATCTAGAAATAATTTGATTTCTTTTTTCAAATCCTTTTTCTAAAATTAATATTTCACTATCTTTTTCTGCTAATGATAAATCTATTTTAGATATACCTTCATTAACAAATACGTCTTCTTTTATCATTCCTTCATCTATAACTTTTTGTGGTTCTATCTCAACATCGATATGATCACTGAGTGGTGTGGCTGACATTTCTATAGTTATATTAGGAATAATTATAGTTTCTCTAAATTCATGAATTCGTGCTTTTTGTGATGAGCCAATATGGGATTCATCAACAACAAGAATTACTTTTGTGCCATTTTTCTTTGTTTGTTCAATTACATCAATAAAGTTCATTCCTTCTTGGTCTTTCATCAAATTATTAGCCCATTTATCAGTTTCTCTGTCTTTTTGAATAAGTTTTTCCCAGTTAATGAAAACAATTTCTTTATTTTTTATAAATCTTCTTGAACCAAAGAAGTCGTCTTCGAGTAATGAGCATACAGGATTTCCTCCTAAATATTTTTTTACAGCTTCTAATGATTGCTTATGAAGTTCTCCTTTTCCAGGGCAAGCCCAAATTACGCAAAAATTTATTTCGTTATTTTCCTCTGCAATTTCTTCAAAAACAGAGGAAGCCATAAATGTTTTTCCTGATCCAGTAGGGGCTTTAAAAATTATTGATTTTTTATTCTTTGCATTTAAATAATTGTTTATATATTCTTTTAATTCATCGACAGCATCTCGTTGATATGGTTTTAATGAGAAAATCATGTTCATTCACCTCTTTTTATTTCTTCAACAATTTCTTTATAAATTTCATATATTTTAGATGGTATTGGTTTAATGATTACATCTTTATCATTAATTAATGTTGGATCGACATCATTGTTTGAAGAATAAATATAAACAATTTTTGATCCAATTGTTTTTAAAATTCTTTGTTTGAATTCATCAAACTTTTCTTTTGAATAGTAATCATTAAATATAAATAAATGTTTATTTTTTGATTTGTAATGTGATGAATAATCATTTCTTTCAACTTCTTCAAAAATATTTTCCGCTATACACAAAAGTCCATCAACTTTTTCTACTAAACTATATCGTGCTTGCTCAGTGTTGTTTTCATCCTTAACAAAATCTGTTTTAAAATAAAATAAATTATTTGGTAAACCTTCACTATATTTTGTTGCATCAGGCCTAATTCCACTTATGACTGTTTTTAATCGAGGATAAGTTACGCCAGTGCAAATATTATTTTCATTATTAGTGCATAGAATAAATTTACGATGACCGCCATCTTCTTTATTTAGCTCCATTACTGCTTGTCCAGTTGTTCCAGAACCAGCAAAAAAATCAAGGACTGTAAAATTGTTATTATGTTGTTTTAAATCGTAATTATAATATAAACTTAATAAATATTTTATCAATGAAACTGGTTTAGGATAAGAAAATATATTTTGTGTAATTATATTACTTAATTCGTTACTACCCTCTTCATTTACACCTACTTTTGTTTTAAATCTGTTGATTGAACATAAAGGGTTATTAGTATTTGTAAAAATTAATTGTTTTGGAGATTCATTTGTTGTTTTTCCTAAATGGTAAACTGTTCTAATTGCAAAACCATCAGATTTAATCCAAAATGTTGTTCCTTTGTTTATTTCTTCATCAATTGTTTTTTGCGACCATCTAGATTTGAATTTTAAAATTAGATCATTTGCATTTAGACTATTCTTAATTATGACAGGTTTTATAAGAAGATATGATTCATTCTTAGAAGTTTTATATGTTCCATCTTTTAAATTAAATTTAACTGTTCCTTTTTTGAATGTTAATATGTTTTCTTTATTGCTTGCGTTAAATAATGGCGCATCTATTAAATCAGTTTTAACTTTCTCAACTAATAATTCTTTTAAAGATCCATTATCGCTATTAAATAACTTCTTAGCGTAACATAAAATATATTCGCAATTAGAATAGTAATTTATCTTTTGTCTTCCAAAATGTTGTGTTTTTTCCCAACAAAAGTTTGTTATGAAATTATTTTCACCAAAAATAGAATCACACAAGAGCTTTAAATTTGCTTGTTCTTTATCATCAATAGAAATAAAAATTATACCATCTTTTTTCAATAGTTCTTTTGCAAGCACAAGTCTTTTTGATATCATATTTAGCCACTTTGAATGTCTATAACAATCTTCTTTATCGACAAATTTATCGTTATAAGAAAAATCATTATGCCCTGTGTTATACGGAGGATCAATGTAAATAATATCAATAGTTTCTTTAGCCACAAAATTTAGAGCAGTCAAAGCATGATAATTGTCGCCTTCAATAAGAATATTATTTTCTCCTTCATTACATATTATTTTTTTATCTTCTTCTTGAACTAATAAAGGAATATTATTTTCACAATGTAAAACAACATCTTCTTTTGTATCTTCTTTATCCCATACTAATCCATATTTGTTTAGAAATTTCAATTTAGATTCTAATTCAATTATTCTTTTTTCTAAATCTTCGTAGCTTTTTTTCTTATCCATTTATATTATTGCTCCATTTTTGTACACCTTTAAAAACTTCTAAAAATGGACAAATTTTGACTAAAAAATGAAGATTTAATGAGAATTTATGCTATAATTTTAAATATGAACTAGGTACTATAAGGTGTACCTTTATAAACTACCAATAATAATTGAAATTTGACTTTATAACTTGTTTTTAAGCATATATACGCATACGGAGGTAAAGCACATGAAGTATGCATATGTTAGAGTATCAACAGCATCGCAAAACATAGATAGACAGATGGAAGAAATGTTTAGACAAGATATTGAATTCAAAAATATCTTTATCGATTATCAATCTGGTAAAGATTTTGAAAGAAAAAATTATCAAAAGTTAATAAAGAGATTAAAAAAAGATGATCTATTAGTTATTAAATCAATAGATCGCCTTGGTAGAGATTATAATATGATTTTAGATGAGTGGAAAAAGATAACTAAAATAATTGAAGCAGATATTATGGTTATTGATATGCCTTTATTAGATACACGTGTTGAAGGTAAGAATTTAGTTGGTAAGTTTATAAGTGATATTGTTTTACAAGTATTATCTTTTGTTGCTCAGAATGAACGTGAAAATATAAAACAAAGGCAAGCGGAAGGTATTAGAATAGCTAAAGCTAAAGGAGTTCATATGGGAAGACCTAATTATGTTTTACCTAATAATTATGAACATGTTATAAATAAATATATTAAACGTGAAATTAATAACAAAGAAGCTCAACAATTATTAAATATGTCTAGAGGAACGTTCTTTAAATATTTAAAAATATATAAAGAAAAAAGATAACCTAATATGCTATAGGTTATCTTGTTAACATTTTATTATTTCTTTTAAAGTTAGTTGATTCTTTTGATGTACTTTTCCACGTTTAGAAATATATATATTAATTAATTCTATTATCTCATCATTTGACATTTTTGAAAAATAATCAGTTATAAACTCAGATTGTTTTTTATATTTTTTGTTTTTCTTCCGATAAAATTCATTAGCTTTTATTCCAGTATTAGCTTTGGAAAATTCTGCATAATAATTTTCTTTTAAAATAAATAATATTTCAAATTCTGGTAAAGTACATATATCATATTTGGCTTTTATTTTTTGTGGCAATACAATTTTAGGAGTTTTTAAAGTGTCAGAAAGCTTATCCCCTACTCTATAAATAGTGACATTATCGTTTGGACTTAGCATCAAAATATTAGCCAAAACTTCTCCTTCAATTTTACGGCATTGTTTAATTTCGCCAGTTAGTAATTCTTTTTTATCAAATTTTAATAGACCTTTTTCTAAGACGACATTAAGAAATGCTAACTCGCTATTTCCTTCAGTCATTATTAATATGTAAGTCATTAATAATCAATTCCTTAACATTTAGTAATTGCTCATAGTTAAATGATGTGTTAAATACATTGTTATCAAACTGATTGCTCTTTGATAATTCAGTTCTTACATCGTAATCAGAATATAAATTTTTAACATTAACATATCCATTTTCTTTATGAGTAATAAATATATTATCTCTTCTGCTTAGAGAATCTAATATTTCTGTATAGTGTGTACTAAAAATAAGTTTGGCACCTTTTGAATTTATATTTTTACTGTTAAATATAAATAATAAATTCTTAACTAAATTTTTGTGAAAACAATTTTCTATTTCATCAACAATAAATACTTTTCCGTATTTTAAAGCGTTTATACTTCTTACATATAATTCTACGCCTCTGAATGTTCCTGAGGATAAAATAGATAACAATTCAAGTTTAGAAATAATTATTTCTTTTTCATTTATTCTTTTAAATTTAACTAAATCAGAATTATCACAAATTATATATTCAATACTTTCATCAAGTAGTTTTATGATGGATGAAACTAATTCTTTATCGCAACTATTTAAGCTAGCAAAAAAAGTATTTCTAACAATATTTCCGTCAAAGTTAACAATGTTGTTATTGCTAAATTCATCAACGCTTATTTTATCTCCAGTAATTTTGGCAATTGCTGAAGTATCTAATAATGATGATTTTAGTATTTCACTTTCATCAACACCATTAGTATTTAATAAGTCTAAATTTACTATTCCTCGTGCTTTATTGTATTCTAGCTTTATTAATTTCTCATTAGTAATTGGAGAATAGATATTTGCTATTGAAAGTTTATCTATTTCAATTTTATTAAATGTGCAACTATAGTTATATAAGAATCCTTCTAAATAAAAAACTATATTTAAATCTATGCTATCCTTTTTAAATTCACGTGGAATAAATTCCCATCTACCTGTTTGTAAGAATAATAAAGTTTTAAGAACTAAAGAAAGTGCAGTTGATTTTCCTGATGAGTTTCCACCAACAAAAGCAATACTTCTAAAAGTATTTAATCCTTTATCTATTTCTTCAATTTCACTTAGTTTATCTTTTTGGTATACTCTTGTTCTTGTTGTAAAATCCAATTCAAAGTTATCTTCTAACAATTTAAAACCACTTGCTTTTACCTTTAATAACTCTAACATAAAATTGCTCTCCTTGCGCGCATAATTATATCAAATAAATTTAGAATAATCAATCACTAAAACATATTTTTTGTTTTAATGATTATAAATAGTATATGTTTTCTTTACTATTTCTATTAATATAAGAGACTATTTTACTTTAAAATTTAATATTTTCTTACAACTTATATAAATTATTTTTTATTTTTATATGATATATTTATTATTGTAAACAATAGATATTAGTTATTTAAACTATATCTTTTGGAGAATAAATATGGAAGAAGAAATAAAAAAACTATATGAGATTATAAACGATAGTAAAAGAATTGTTTTCTTTTCTGGTGCTGGCGTTTCAGTTAGTTCAGGCATTCCTGATTTTAGAGGTGAACATGGTATATATAAATATGCTCCAGAAGAAATGATTTCACATCATTTCTTTTTAGAACATACTAAAGAATTTTTTGATTTTTACCTCAAACACTTGGTATTTTTAGATGCTAATGAAAATGAATGTCATAAAGCTATAGCTTATTTAGAAAAAGTTGGTAAAGTTGAAGCAGTTGTTACCCAGAATATTGATGGGTTACATCAAAAAGCTGGATCTAAAAAGGTTATAGAATTACATGGAAGTATTCATAGAAATCACTGTATGAAATGTCATAAGTTTTACGATATAAAAGATATGAAGTTTACCCCTATTCCATATTGTTCTTGTGGCGGTATTATTAAACCTGATGTAGTTTTATATGAAGAAAGTTTAAATGAAGAAGATATTACTAATACAATTAGAGCTATAAGCTCTTGCGATACTCTTATTGTTATAGGTACTTCTTTAAGTGTTTATCCTGCAGCTTCGTTTATTGATTTCTTTAGAGGTAAACACCTTGTTGTCATTAATTTAGGACAAACTAGAAATAGAGTAGATGCTGAACTAATTATTGATGGTAAAGTTGAAAATTACTTAAATATGGAAAATATAAGAAAATATTTAAAAAAATGAGTTAGCGTAGTGCTAACTCACTTTTTATAAAAACTACTCTTTATTATTCCTTTTAGAAGTTAAAGATGAAGTTAATTGAGTTAAAATATCTCCACCAGTTGAAAGGTTGATATTTCCAACTTTTTCACATATTCTCTCAACATATTCAAGTTCTTTGAGCTTGTATAATGTTTCGTTTTCATCCATTAATCTAGCTGTATTTAAAAGAGATCTTGTTGAAGCAACTTCTTCTCTACGAGAGATAACATTGGCTTGAGCTTTCTTTTCTGCTACTAAAACAGTGTTCATGATATCTCTTATCTCACCTGGAAGAATAATATCTTTGACGGATACACTCTCGATATCAAGATATAGTTCTTTGCCTTTTTCTTTAATAGTGTCTGATAAGAATTTAGATACTTCGTTTTTAGTAGCTAAAATGGTATCAAACGTTTTATCGCCAACGTATTCCCTTAAAGCTAATTGAATAGCGACGTATAATTGATTCTTATAGTCGTCTATTTCTGTAGCTGCTTTAATATAGTCAGTAATTTTATAATTACAAACACAATTGATTCGTAAGGTTACTTTGTCGCTAGTTAAAATCTCTTGTCCGACAACATCTTGTTGTACTAAACAAGTCTTCATTTTTATAACTTCAACAGGACTTTCTTTACTCTTTAAGTAATAATATTCGCCTGGATTGAGAGTTTTTATAAACTTTTCTTTAATGAATAACAATCCAATTTCCTTTTTAGAAATAGAATAGTAATCAAAGCAATCGTCTAATTCAAAGCAATCATAAAGATATTCTGGAAAGTCTTCAGGCAATTCTGGATTGGATAAATCGAGTGTTAAGAATGTATTTTCACGATCGATATTCCAAAAGAAATGTTTACCTGGATAAACGATATTTGCAAAATTACCGTTGACAAAATGAAGTGTTAACTCACCTGATTTTGCAATTACTTTTGTGACTAATTTATTAAAATTTTCGTCTGAAGTAAAGATACTTATATCAGTATCTTCGTTTTCAACTTTGATTTCATCATCTGAAATTTTAGCAAGCTCAAAAGATTTACCACCAATAGTGGAATACTTACCTGCATCGACCATTTTAATAAACTTTCCTTTCTTAAATAAGAAACCTTTAAAACCTTCTTTAACTAATACTTTCATAAAATCCTCCTAATTAAATAAAATATATATTAATCCACTCCCTTAATGGAAAAATATCAAAAAAAAAATAATCCTTTATAAAAACTAAGCGGTTATTGATTTAGTAGTAACGCTTTAAAGCGGATATGCTAGATATTGGCTTTGATTAATTGCTACGATATCCTCGCAAAGCAAAGCCTAGTTTTTATTGCTTAGTATAATTAATTAACTAATGTTAAATAATTATTAAGCTAGGATTATTTAATAGTGATCGAAGTGCCAGTTAATTTTAACAGCCTGAAATGATCATAGAATTGTGACAAAATTCTTTAAGATTAATGTGTTTTTGTTTCCATAACCGTTGGATAATAATCTTTATTTTTGATTATTATGTTGGAATCGAACCAACTAATGAGCTTTTAGATTAACAATTGCACAAAGAGTAAAGATAGTTACTCTTCTAAGCACATAAAATTCAGTATGCACTTTGGTATACCTTGTGTACTGTGATTTATGTTTGAAAAATCCACCTTATCGAATGTTATATGCTTCTACTAATATATAAACAAAATTCAACAATGTCAATATATTTTGAAAAAAATGTCTAATTAAATTAGAAACTTCAAAATATTAAATAAAAAAGATAATGATACAAGACTAATCATTATCCATATTAATAACTTTATCAGCCATAAATTTAATTTTATATTTACTTAAAATTTTATTTTTGGTCTTTAATTTTATTATTAGTTTTTTCCAATGCGTCTAATTCATCAAGCTCTTTTCTATATTTTCCTAGCATAATAATTCTATGTTTAAGCTCTGTAAAAGTCATTATTCTATCTTGACATCCACCAACGAATAAAGCTGCCATATCTTTTTCAATTTCTTCTCTTGTTCTCATCAGTAATTACCTTCTTAAATGGTTGAATATGTGTTTCATAATTCGTTTAAAGTAAAATTTTTGTAACTTAAAAACTTATTAAGTTTTTAAAGCTATAAATTAATTTTCTAAATATAAATTACCAGTCGTTAAGTGTATATCTTTTAAAACTTTTAAACTTGCTTACATCGAAAGCAAAAATGTATTTAAACTTTACATATGGAGTATTAGGCATAAATATATCCAAAGGAGAACATTCAGTTTTTGGATCTACTATTTCTTCACAGTCAACATAAGTTTTACATCCCATGGTGCAATCACCATCTTCAATATCTTCATATTCATAAACATTATCAAAATAAGTAATATCCATTAGCTCAAAATCAACATCGTCAATTTTAACTTCTCTTCCAACATACTTAGACATAATTTCTTCAACATCTTTTTCTTCTAAAATTTTGTAAGTAGTTGTAGTAATGACTTTCTTTTCGATCATATTTTTTACCTCTTTTGCTTATACTTATATTTTAAATGTTGCTTGTTATTATTTGTAATAATTATCAAAAGTGTGCATGTATGAATACATTTATAGCTAAATACTATCTTTATAATTTGTTTAAATATATGTTTCATAAATAATATCTTTAATTTTTCTCAAATCATTATTATTTATCTTTAACATGTTGATAACAAATTAAAAAGGCAGAAAACAGTGATAAATACTGAGTTTCTGCCTATAATTTTTGTTTATAGTTTCCAAAAGTTTAATATGTAAGCTATTTACTTCTTAACTTTCCAAGCGCCTGTAAATAATCCTTTTTCAAGTGGAATTTGTTGGCCACAACTTGGACATAAAACATATCCTTCAAATTCGATTGAATTTCCTGAATATGCATATGGATTGATATCAGTGACATCAATTTCCAATTTTGCATTACAGCTTGGGCACTTACATTTAATACCTTTACCTTCTTTTAAGACTTTCATTTCCTTATTCTCCTTTTAATATCTTAAATCCAATATCTGGATTGAGATCCAATTCTTTAAATACTCTCTTAAGTATGTCATCTTTATTAGAAATACTAGAATCATTTTTAAGTGTATTATAGAGCTCTATTTCATCGTTACGCAAATAGTTAAGTACAGTTTTTCCAAGTGGTATGAATTCACTTTCTTTTAATGATTCCATTTGTTGTTTCCACTTATATGCTTGTTCACATTGTTTTTGTTCTTTTTCATATAAATGTGCATACTTTGAACGAATAATATTTGCATAGTACCCACGCATTGTAATTGTTCCGTCTTCTGTAACCATGTCGTAATTATAAACAACTTTGCCATTAATTACTTTTTCAATTTTAGCATCGACATAATTAACATTTTTCATTATTAAACCAATTCCCATGCGAGATGAAGTCCAGAAATTGTTAATGATTAAATATAAAACATCGTATTCTTTGTTATAGTTATCTTCTTGTGATTTGAACACATTATAAAAAGAGCTATAGTGTTTTCTTAAATCGTCATCTTTATTAATTGAAAAATATGGATAACTATTTTTCTTATAATAAAAGTTTCCATCAGATAGACTAAAAAAATTGTAAGCTTCATTAATAGATATTCCTAATCTATAAGATATATAATTTGCAAAACTAGCTGTCTCTTCTTCGAGTTTTTTTGAGAGATTTTCATGTGCTATTATAGAGTCTCTTAGATCAATATCCCACTGAGTATAGCGTTTGAATAAATTAATATAATTTTCTTCTTCCATAATACCCCATTAATAGAATTTAACTCTAAATAATATGTTTTCAAAAATATTTAAGCCTGACCTGCTTTAAAATTACTTTTGATTTATTTAAATTATAGCATAATTATTTTTTAATACATATTTTTGTTGCTTATATTATTAGAGATAAAATTCTATTTTTAATATTTTTTATGATTACTATCGTTATAAAATTCAGTTTTTAATCAATGAATTGTAAACAACTTGTAAAGAAATTAAAATTTATCAAAAAAGTGAGCAAAAACATATGAAATCTTACGGTTATATATAGTGAAGGGGCAAATAATAGGGGGTTATAATTAAATCAAGTAAGTTATATCTTTGTTTTATTTGTAATTAAAGATAATAAAAATAGAACAATTTATCTCTAATAAGTGTTTATTTTTTACAAAAATATAATATAATATAAACAGAAGGAGGTACGTTATGATTAGTAAAAATATTAAGTATTATCGTTTAATAAAATCAATGAGTAAAAAGGATTTAGCAGAAGCTGTCAATGTTACTCCAATGGCTATATCAAATTATGAAAGTGGCAAAAGAAAACCTGAAATCGATATTTTGAAAAAAATAGCTAATGTTTTAGGGGTTCGTGTAGTTGATTTCCTTACTGTAAGAAATGAAAACATTCAGTTTAGTCATAATGAATTTAGAAAGAGTTCCTCCTTACCTAAAAATACCCAAGAATATATTTTTGAAAGTATAGAAGAATACTTTAGTCGCTTTATGGATGCGGTTGAAATATTAGGAGGAGATGTTTTACCTAATTTTCCAAAATGCCATTATTTAGAGATAACTAAAGATGTTGAAAAAGATGCTTTAAACCTTAGAAGATATTTAGGATTTGCTGATAATGGACCTATAGATGATTTAATTGGTAGCCTAGAAAATAAAGGCTTTTTAGTTTTATTAAAAGAAATTGATGATGATAAATTTTCTGGTATTAATGGATTTGTAAATAATCATCCATATATTATGTTAAATAAAAAAATGACTATTGAACGTAACAGATCAACTATCGCACATGAATTAACTCATCTTATGTTTAATTGGGATAATGTTGATATGAACGAAAAAGAAATTGAAAACTATGCAACTGCTATTGGTGGAGCTTTCTTGTTTCCAAAAGAAGATGCCATAAGAGAACTAGGAGTTCATCGTAAATCTGTCAGTAAAGATATGATATTAGTTGCTACTGAATATGGTATCTCAATGTTTTTATTAGCTAAAAGAGCTGAAATTTTAAAAATAATATCTGAATCTTCTTCAAGAAAATTTTATATTTTGGCATCAGAAAAAGGCTGGAGAAAAAATGAGCCAAGTCGTATTGAAAAATTAGAAAGACCTATATTATTTGAGCAACTTGTCTATAGAGCAATTAACGAAAATGAGATTAGTATTCAACGTGGAGCAGAGTTACTTAAAAAGCCTTATGATGAAGTAGCTAATGATTGCCTTTTTGATAATAAATAATATATATGGAATTTATTAGTAGTGATACAAATGTTTGGATTGATTTTTGCACAATAGATAAACTCTATTTACCTTTTAAGTTACCATATACATATATCATGAATAATGATGCAATTGAGGATGAATTATTAAATCCAAAAGATTTAAAAGATCAATTAATACAATTAGGACTTAAAGAAGTTGAATTAGATATTGATGAATTATTCCTGGCTGAAGAATATGGATGCAAATATAAAAAGCTATCTATATATGATAGAATCGCTTTAGCTATAGCAAAAAATCGCCATATTTTATTATTAACAGGCGATTTAAACTTAAGAAAAGCTGCACAGAAAGAATCAGTAGAAATAATAGGAACACTAGGAATACTAGATAGACTATTTGGATATAACTATATAACTGAAGCTGAATTCGATGAATGCATAAGAAAATTAAAAGATCTAAATTTTGTCAGTGATATTAGATTACCTGCAAATGAATTAGAAGAAAGACTGACAATAAGAAAAAAAGAAGAAATAAAGACTAATTTCAAAGTTGCCATTTAATATTATGCTAATATGTAATTAATTAAAAAGGCAAAATTGATATTTAATTTTGCCTATATATTTGTTCTATTTAATCCATTTACCATTTTTTAAGTCAATAAATTGATGTAATTTCATTTTTGCCTTAAAATCATTACCATATTCACCGTTCAAAGTTTGTTCATCTGTTTTAAAAGAAATATCATAATACCTTCCATTTTTTGTTTTTGGAATTAAATTATTTTCTAAGAAGAAATTAATTACTTTTCTATGTGCATTTAAATTGTCATATTCTATATAAAAACAGGCCACGCCATCATTATCATTTGTATGTTTACACGTATCAACAATATTTTCTTCTATAGCTTTTTTACAAATTTTAGATATAAAGTCTTTATTATTAAAGAAATACATCCATTTTCCAATTTTATTAGTGTTATGATTAGTCCAATTATCACTAATATAAAATATATAACCTCTTAAATTTAAAGTTTTCATTGTTTTCTCTCTTTTTTATCAATATAATTCATCCAGCTACATATCAATTCTTTTAATTTATAAAGATTACCTGTGTTTATATAAATAGCAGCAATTATAGCTTCAACACATGTAGCTATATATTTGCACTTATTTCCTTTTTTAGATTTATTTTTTTCATAGTCATAATTATTAACTCTATTACCATCAGTTTTAATCTTTTTTATAAGATCATATTTTTCAGCAATTAACACTAGAGCTTTGTTAGATTCATATTTTTTCTTTTCTTCTGTAGGTTTTTCAATTTTATTATCATATAGAATTTCCATTATGCACATTTTTAAAATAGCATCACCATATGTTGCTAATTCAAAATTAGTTTTATTTTTAGGCAAATTTTCATGATGTTCTTTACTGTATACACTCTTATATGATTTATCAGTAAGAGCATACTCAATTAATTCGTTATCTTTCATTATCCATTCTTCAAATAAGTCCATGCTTTATCCTCCTTTAATTGCATTCGTCATTTGTTCATTCATTTCTTTAACTTTTAGCTCAATTGTATCTATACCAACTTAATAACCTCCAATTAACTATATTATAAAATAATTAACGACAAAAAATGGATGTTATCGTTCGAGGATTTTCGACAATTATATATAAAATAAAGACACATTTAAGTTAAATATAGTTATGATTTTACTTTTGTTGAAATGAATAATTTGATACGCTAATTGGAGCTGAATTGTAAATAACTTGTAAAGAAATTAAAATTTATCAAAAAAGTGAGCAAAAACATATGAAATCT
>ENA-OOQP01000150-OOQP01000150.1-human-gut-metagenome-genome-assembly--contig:-NODE-150-length-36940-cov-3.115467_pt1 | contig 36940 bp, 36 predicted proteins | sample MGYA00241266_ERZ501171 | MGnify/ENA primary metagenome ERZ501171 (study PRJEB25962, sample SAMEA2042501) | human gut metagenome | biome: human gut; feature: human-associated habitat; material: faeces...
GGGCTTACCAATAAAGGATAATCTTGAATTATCTTTTATATTGAACTTTTAAATTATTAAAATATTAGGGGGAAAATTATGATAGATGTTGAAAAAATTTTTTATAATGATACAAATGTTTTTACGATCTTTGTTTTAGAGCAGAGATTTGTCGTTGGACGCGGGCATGAATATTTGAGTAAATTTATCAACACCCAACACTTTTTCGACTCTGAAAGAAAGATAAAAAAGTTTTTACATAAAATTATGGATAAAATTCAAGGCGGTGTAACACCTGTCGCCAATAGTGTGTCAAACATAATTACCGGGAATTATGTTACATCTATAGCAGAAATAATAACCTCATTATGTAAATTGTTCACAGTTACAGAACATCAGGCAGCCGGTCCTGATGTTATCGATCCAATTATTATACAAGAAGGTGAAATAACTAAAAAATCTCTCAATAAAATAATAAACATACATAAAGATAGTATTCTGAGACCAGCGATAATAGTTCTATTAAAAGACAATGATTTTGAAAGGGCTAAAGAACTCTTATCAGAATGTCCCACTGGTATAAATATAAAGATGATACGTAATGGTGGTGAAGAAATTACGTATAAGGTTATAAATTGCGGAGCAGAAGATGTAAACTCTTTTATTGAAGCATACTCAGAACAATGTTATAGCACATGTTCTAATACAAAATTAGAGATTTTAACTGGCTCTGAATGGATTAACAATCCAATTGTTTCTGAATTTAGCCCGATTTTATTTCGGTATAGAGCTAATTTGTTGATGGATAAAAAAGAAGAAATTTTACCCTTGTTAAATAAAACATTACAGCGCATTACTCTATATAGTACCCAAAATGAGAACGATAATATTCTTTTGCGAAACATGGAATGTGTTGCGAGATTATACAGGGTTTTCTGCAACGATAGTGGTGGTGCAGATATTGTAGAAGCACATAATTTAGCGACTCTCTTAAATAATGAAATATTATTAGCTCAAGTATATAAATGTGCGGACCTAATTCCTAATTGTTCACTGATTGAAAAAGCTTGTTTATATGATAAGGCGTATGATATCTTTAAAAAAAACAATATGGAAGATCATGCTATTTATACTAAGAACAATATGCTAATTGAACAATTTTATACCGACAAAGTTTCCGCTGATAAGTTTTATGACATGTCAGTTGAAGCAATAAATAATGTTCCAGGTATGGTAGGATTAACGCATATATTTAATAATGTTGGTGTTGCATACTTATATTGTGGTAGATCTACAGAAGCTGTTGAGATATTTAATCAAGGGTTAGAATATGCTAAATATCAAAATCGAATTGTTCAAAAATTGGCATTAGAAAGCAATAAAATGATGGCTGAAAGTTATTCATTTTGTCACATAGATGAAAACCGTATACGCTTATTTATGCGACAATTATTTGATTCTATGGGCATAGATTGTTTACCTTTTTTATCTGCAGATTATATGCTAAATGTTTTGTCTATTGCGTATCGCCAAAACGTATCTTTTGGTATGGAATTGGTAAATACTTTTCCTGCCGAAAGATTAATTAATGCTTCTTTTTCACGTAATCTACTATGTGCATCATATAGAATCCTTCAAATGAAATATTTATCATCAATTTATGGGGATAAATTTCCATTGACTAACATTTGTAGTATACCTAAAATTCCAGATACAACTATGGGCAAAAGGAAAGAATTTATATTGAAATATGGATATAATCTTTTTGATTTTAGCACTTGGATGTAGATAAGGATAACATAGAACAAGCCAGCAGGAATCCATTAATTGTTGGATGTTTTATATTATCTACATAATTTCTTGCACATCCATAAAAGCTATGCTTTTCATTCAAAAGCACAGCGTTAAATGCCAAATCGAAGCCATCGCATGATTCAATAGTTGGCATAGAATTAATTTCAAGGAAATAACAATTTTTGAATGTAAACGGCATTTTTACAACATCGCCTGACAATAAATTTTCTTCTTTTAAACGGACATCTATCCGTCCGTATGTTTTAATTCCAAATGTCCTAAATAATTTCAGTAATTCACATTTAGTTTCTTTTTCAATTTCTGTGAATTGTAACCTTGTTAATCCTTCGTCTTTTTCTTTTGTCTTTTCGTCAAAAATCCAATTAGGATTATGTGTTTGAGGGAAATATAATGTTGGGGGAAGAATATCTAATTCTTGTGTTAGATAATTATATGCAACAGGTATTGTGATGTCATAACCTGGAATAAACTCTTGATAAATTCCCGCTTTGTTAAATTCAGTAAAATGTTTCTTTTCAATACCAATACTGTTACCTAAATTTGTTGGTCTATATATTCCATAATTGTTATCTAAATCTAAGAACTTGGGAGTTTGTATAGAATTGCCAATTGCAACATGATTTGAGATTTTTTTATTTTCAGTTGCCAAAATAGTGGTAGAATCACATGGAATACACGGTAGCTTAAGAAAGCTGCATATTGATGGCACTAATCCCATTGTTGATAATTCGTTACACCCACTGTTTAAATTAATAACATAATCAATGGGCGGTAGAGAATAATTACTAGCTTTCTGCATGAATGTTCTAACATCAATTATGTAAGGAAGGCATTCTATCTCATAGACCGCATTTAACCATCCCGTTAAGATCTTATCCTTCCAAATTAGGAAATGATCAAAACCACTAGCATCCTCTTTTTCAAAAATATAAACAATAGCTATTGTTTTTCCTCTTAATGTCTTTAACATTTCCATATTATTACCTCCTAAATATAAAAGATAATTCAAGATTATCCTTTATTTAACAATATAAATAATTTCTCTATTTTTAAATAGCATAAAATGCTATATAAAGCAACCTAAAGTGCAAAAGTGTGCAATATTTCTGCAAAAATGTCGAAAAATCTTAAATATCTGTCATTTTCAATCGACCTTTGTATGTATCTTCCGTATAATGTATTTATCATTTTACGGAGGATTTTTTATGTTTAATTTGATTGAAGAAAAAGACAAATATTTAACTGCTTGCAAATCCATGAAAGGGTTAAGTGAGTTAACTCTCAAAGCATACCGTATTGATTTAAAGCAGTTTTGCAATTTTATGAACGGTCGAGATTACTTTGACAAAGCTGAACTCAACGCATATATCCATATGCTTCACCGCTTGTACAAACCTAAAAGTGTCAAACGCAAGATTGCCTGTATCAAAGCCTTTTATCGGTATATGGAAATCGAAGAGATTATTGCTTTCAATCCGTTTCACAAAATCATTATCAAATACAAAGAGCCTATCAAACTTCCACGCACAATACCACTGAACTGTATTCAAGATATGCTAGCTTACACCTACAAACAACATTTTATCGCCTGTACTAAGTATCAAAAAGAAGTAGCGTTACGCAATATTGTTGTACTTGAATTGTTGTTTTCCACTGGTATGAGAGTTTCTGAGATATCGAATTTAAAAATCTCTGCTATCAACTTCGGAGATAATACAATCTGCATATTCGGTAAAGGCTCAAAAGAACGCATTATGTGTATTAACGATAATTTGAGCAAGACGATAAGCAATTACCTAACCGTACGTTCTCGTAAAACGGATTACCTATTAGTAAACAGGTTAGGCAACCGCTTATCTGAGCAGTCCATACGATATATGGTGAATGATTATGCAAATGCTGTTGGCGCACCATTGCACATTACACCGCATATGTTCAGACATACTTTCGCAACCGAGCTTCACAATGAAGATGTTGATATACGGTACATTCAACAGTTCCTCGGACACAGCTCTATTGCGACAACGCAGATTTATACCCACATCAGCACAAGCAAAACCCGTGAGATATTAGAGTCAAAGCATCCAAGGAATAAGATGAAGTTGTCCGTACAGGAAGTTTTTTAACTCCTTCATACATATACAACAATTCAAAACGCAAAAATGTGACAAAAAATTCAAAAATATTTTAAAAAATTTAAGGAGATGATAAAAATGCCATTTGTATTCTTTACTGATGAGCAGAAAGCACTGGCTCATCAAACAGATATTGTATCTTTGCTTGAATCGCAGGGTGAAACCGTGAAGCGTTCCGGAAAAGAATTTGTATGGAAAGACGGTTCGCAGAAAGTTACTATCCGAGGTAATCTATGGTATCACCAGTATGACCGAGTCGGCGGTGATGCAATTGATTTTGTACGCAGATTCTATAACAAATCTTATCCCGAAGCAGTTGAGTATTTGATTGGCAACAGCAGTGCTATGTTCATAACATCTCCGCCTGTTGTTAAGGAAGCAAAACTGTTTAAACTACCGCCGAAGAACGAAAACATCTCAAGGGTTAAAGCCTATCTTTTACACACAAGAGGAATTGACGAAGATGTGTTTCAAGCATTTGTAGATAAAGGCTTGATTTACGAATCGGCAGACTATCATAATGCCATATTCGTAGGATATGATAAGGATGGTATCCCCCGTCATGCTCATAAAAGAGGAAGCGGTTCTCAGTCAACCTACAAAGGCAATGCTCCGAACAGTCAGCCCGAATACAGCTTTCACCGGTTTGGTACAAGTAAATATCTTTTCCTTTTTGAAGCACCTATTGATATGCTGAGTTTCATATCAATGCACAAAGAAAATTGGATAAATCATAGTTACGCAGCATCTTGTTCCGTTTCGGACAGGGTGCTTTTTCAATGCTTAAAGGATAATCCGAATATCCGCAAAGTGTATTTATGCTTTGACAGTGACGAACCCGGTCAAACAGCGGCAAACAAAATCAGTGCAAAGCTGTTCGCACTTGGTATAGAATCCGAAATCCTTATTCCAACACATAAAGATTGGAACGAGGATTTATTATTTCCAAAAGAAAAAAATAAAGGAGCGTGAAACTCAATGTCCAGAATTGTAGTTTTAGGTATAGTTACAGTTGTAATGTTCTGTGTTCTTGGTGGTATTACTTTACTTGCTCACATTTACAATCTGAACAATATCAAATCCAAAACAGTCGGTGACGGTCAGCATGGTACGGCTCGGTGGGCAACCAAATCTGAAATCCGAAAAATTTACCGCCATATTCCGTTTACACCAAATAAATGGCGCAAACAAGCCGCCGATGGAGAAACTCCGACTGCATCCCGAATTGTCAAACGCAGGCTTTTCAAAAGCAAGAAAAAAGAACAGCCGGAAGAAGCTTTGCCGCAGGGCATTGTGGTTGGTTGCACAGGCGGCAAACACAATACAACAGCACTTGTGGATACAGGAGATGTCCATGTGTTGATGATTGGTGCGGCAGGTGTAGGAAAAACGGCTTATTGGCTGTACCCTTGTATTGAATATGCCTGTGCTTCAGGAATGTCTTTTTTATCAACTGACACAAAGGGCGATGTGATGCGAAATTACGGGAATATTGCAAAACAGTACGGCTACAATGTTTCGGTTATTGATTTGCGCAATCCTGCACGCAGTAACGGCAACAATCTCCTGCATCTTGTAAACAAATATATGGATTTGTATCAATCAAGCGAAGAATTGGTTTACAAAGCCAAAGCGGAAAAGTATGCAAAGATTATCTCCAAGACCATCATCCTATCGGGCATGGATGCGGCGAACTTTGGACAGAACGCATATTTCTATGATGCCGCAGAGGGATTGCTGACAGCCACAATATTGTTAGTTGCAGAATTCTGCAAATCCAAAGAAAGGCATATCGTATCAGTATTTAAAATCATTCAGGAATTATTCGCTCCGTCAAATTCAAAAGGCAAAAATCAGTTTCAGCAGTTAATGGAAATGCTACCGAATGACCATAAGGCAAAATGGTTTGCGGGTGCGGCATTAAATACTGCAGAGCAGTCAATGGCAAGTGTTATGAGTACAGCATTATCAAGGCTTAATACCTTTCTCGATTCGGAATTGGAACAGTTACTATGTTTTGATACAGAGATAGATGCTGAAGAATTCTGCAATGAGAAATGCGCTATTTTTGTAATTATGCCTGAAGAAAATCCCAACACATTTTTTATGATTTCTCTTATAATTCAGCAGCTATACAGGGAAATCCTTGCTGTAGCCGATGAGAATGGCGGCAAACTTAAAAATCGCTGTGTTTTCTTCTGTGACGAATTCGGGACTTTGCCAAAGATAGAGAGTGCAGAAATGATGTTCTCTGCCTCTCGTTCAAGGCGGTTACAGATAGTACCGATTATTCAATCCTTCTCGCAGCTCGACAAGAACTATGGCAAGGAAGGGGCTGAAATCATTGTGGATAATACGCAAATCACATTGTTTGGCGGATTTGCTCCCAACAGCAGCTCGGCGGAAATACTATCCAAAGCATTAGGTAGTCGAACAGTAATGAGTGGGTCTGTTTCAAGAAGCAAGAACGATCCGTCACAATCCTTGCAGATGATTGAACGACCGCTAATGACGCCGGATGAACTCAAATCTATGCCCAAAGGTCAGTTTGTTGTAATGAAAACAGGTTTCCATCCCATGAGGGTCAAGCTCAAGCTGTTTTTTAAGTGGGGAATCGAATTTAATGAGGATAAACCATATATCGTAACCGACAACGGTGGCCGTGAGGTAGAATATGCAGAGAAGCAGGAAATCATAGACGGTATCGTACAAAAATATCACGCTGACTGGCTGATTCAGGAAGAAACAGCTGAAAAAGCCGACTCTGCAAGCGGTCAAAATCAGGCTGAGAGTCAATGCCATGAACCGCAGAGAAAGTCTCAGAAAAAGTCAAAGAATAAAAACAAGATCGGTAAGACTGTGTTGGAATCTGTACCTCCGAGCCGTCGAAAATCTCAAAACAAATCTCATCCGCAGGAGGTGAAACCGAGTGAGCAGACTTGATTTTTTATACCGTATGGATTTACCGCACAGGGCGGTATCTGTATATATTTATCTCTCTGACAGAGCCGACAAGAACGGCGAATGTTGGCCTGCTATCCCTACCATAGCTAGTGATTTAAAACTGTCCCAGTCAACCGTCCGCCGTGCGTTACACGATTTGCGTAAAGCAGGACTTGTATCAACGGAGCAACGCTACCGTGAAAAAGGCGGCAAGAGCAGTTTGCTTTACAAAATACAAATAAGATAAAAAGCAAAACGAAAAAGCACCTACCGCCAAGAAAGAACTATGTCTTCCCGGCGGCAGGTGCCACCTGTCATGATGGAAGGAGAAAGTGAACTACCCACTTGAAAATATATTACAGCAGAAAAGAAGATATCTAATTACTTGTATTTTTACTTGTTATTTAACCGTTGTAATATGGTGAATTACGCATGCCTTCGATTTTGTTTTCTGTTTCTTCAATCAATCGTTCTAATCGCTTTATGTTTGTCGTATCGTTTTTTCTTTCTGCTTGGGAAAGTTCTTCTTCATATTCATGTAGAACAGCTTGTAAATCGTCAATTTTACCTATGATATCTAAAAAATTTGTTGCCATAAATGTGTCTCCTCTTACTTTTTTAATATTTTTCTTTTCTGTGTGTAAATACAACAATGGTTGCACCGCAGAGTAAAAGAAACGAGAAAACGTACAGGGACGAAAGCCGTGCAACCGTATTGGGAATATCTGTATCCGTTGGATCTGCAATAGCAAGGTAAACGGTGGCTGTTTCCCATACCTTTTCTGCAGTGCAGAAAAAGTTTTTGCCGTGTTTTATTTCAACTCAATGACTTTTTTCACAGGGTATTGCGAAATTACCAACGACATTTTTCCTTTTTACACCCGTTCCATAGGATAGCGTTCGCTGTACACCGCCTCAACAACAAATGGCAAGTGAAAGACCATTTCCGTATTTGGACGCAAGCGGAAGGAATAAGACCCTGCAAGCTGAGGGTACATACAATCCCATAAATCCGCATCCACCCGAAGCATAAGCGCATCGTCATTGACCAAAAGCGTATCAAACATATCAACGTCGCCGGTTGCTTAAGAATCACTATGTATGTTTATCCTCATATCCACAGGATATTTGGAGAGTACGAGTTGGAAATCGGTTTTGTATAACATATCGGAAGTAACCGAATGTTGCAGTTCTGCATCTCCGTAGCTTATTGCGTATGGAAAGTGTATAATCGCCTCGCTATTTTCTACTAACTTGAACTTTTTTATGGAGTGCAGTTGCGGGTATAAAGCACTCCAAATTTTATCGTCAACCTGAAGCTTAAAATCGTCAGCCGCAAGAATTGTGTTATACAAATCGATTCCGCTGTTCTCATTGTTATTATTAATATTTTTTACTTTTACTTCAACATCAAAAACATACTCCGGAACATACTGAATAAAAGGGTCGTCTATATCTTTTGGTATATTTAGTTCTTTAATTTGATGTTCTTGAAGGAAATCATCTGTTTTAAAAATTTTTGCAGATAAAACGGTTATTGAATAACCATTTCTGATTTCGCTTGAATCTTCATAGTAATTATCTTCATAAAAGACTTCTGTTCCCATTTCAAATTCTTGTATATTCGGTCTTTCAGCATTCATATTTAAGAATGCTATTTTTACAGTAGCAGAAAGCAATAGCATTACTGAAAAGATTGCAATGATTTTTTTCATTATAATTCACCTGTTTCAACTACATCTATTATTTTTCCGTCCTCAATGGAATAAATAATATCAGATAAAGACTTTAGTATTTCATACTCATGGCACGCAATAATCACAAGCGATTGTCTTTCTTTTTCACGCTGAACAAGACTCTTGACCATTTCCACGCCTTCCGAATCGAGAGAATTTGTCGGCTCGTCAAGAATAACGATTTCAGGTTTTTCCATAACAGCAGCGGCAATTCCCAATCGTTGCTTCATTCCTAATGAATACTTTTTATATTTTTTATCTTTTGCGTTTGAAAGACCAACGAAATCTAAAATCTCATCAATTTCATCGTCAGTCACAAGACCTTTAATTCCTGCAAGAAGTTTAAGATTCTCTTTTCCTGTATATCCGTCAATAAAAGCTGGATTCTCAAGGAGTGCGCCTACGCTCGGCGGAAATGAAATATCCTTGTGTAATTCTTTATCGTCAATATAAACAGAACCGGAAGTCGGTCTTATCAAACCGGTAATCATTCGCATCAACATCGTTTTACCGGAACCGTTAATGCCATTAAAACCTGTTACCGTTCCTGCGTGCATTTCAAGATTGATATTATCAAGAACCGTCTTCTTTTTTATTGTTTTTGTTATATCTGATAATTTTATATTAGCCATATCTATCACTCCCTGTTTAATATGTCATACCGTGAAAACACAATAGATCCAATTATCATAGAAGATACCGTTACAATAATCGATATTAATATTCCCGTAGCAGCTCTTAAACCGTTATTAACTACTGCGTCGTTTCTTAACAGCATTGCATAGTTTGAAAATAAAAACGGTGTTTTGTAAAATGCTGCTGATATGATGTGTGTTACAGTAAGCATAAAACTCACATTTGGCTTAACCACAAGAGAAATTGTCATTTGCAACATAGACATTGCAACCATAATAAAAAACGGTAACACAAGCTTTAATCCTATATGAAAGCTTTTATACATATAATAATCAAATTTGTTATTTGAAATCGCAATACAATATTCCGAAACCTCTCCTGAGAATGAAGCTTTTGTTATCAGTCCAAAAATCATTATCGCTGAAAGAATAATCATATTTATAATTGCCATTGTCACAATGATCCAACAGCACTTTGAATACCACCATGTTTTTCTTGAACGTGTATTAATAAGGACAAATTTGCCAAACCCATTCAAATCCTTAAACGGATAAATTAATGTTATAAACATTGCAAAAACAAAAAGCAATGTCCATATTGACGGGAAAGAGAAGCTTTGACCGATAACCGGTTTATACTCTTCTTTTCCTGCAAAAATATAAAACACATAATCTGCGAGAGAAGATGAAGTGGAAACGCTGTTTAATGTGCAGAAGTTACGATATCTTATATAATAATCAAAGCAAAATGCTGCCGCCATACACATAACAAGCAAATATTTTTTAAAACTTGAAGCACAACCATTTTTCAAATCATATCTTAACGATCTAAAAAACATCATTTTTAGTACCTCGTATGATTGTAATCAATCCTGTAATTAAGAATAATACTACAAGCTCGATTATTGCATTATGCAGATATATAAGATTACCCGAAGTAGCATGTAAAAATTTCAACGGTGAAAGCTCACCGATATTTTGAAACATATCCCTAAACATGCCTGTAGCGTAGTTTGCTATAAGCAATAGAATAAAGGGTACTGTTGTTACTGCAATTTTATTTTTCACAAAAAATGACAAAGCAAGACTTAAGCAAGCATATATACCCGAAAACAAAGAGGTAAGCAATGTCATAGCGATAAGATACATAATCGGATGTGTGAAGAACAGCCTTGATAGCATGATTCCTGAGTAATGTATATAACTGAAATTGTAATAAATATCCGGCTTTACGGCAGGGATAAAACAAGCAACGACTAAAATGTTAAGCAAAATAGGTATAAACGCAACACAGGCCCCTGAGAGAAATGTTGCAATAAATTTTGATATATAATAATTTTTTCTTGTTGTTCGGATAAGCACATTTTTTATATAGCCGCTTCTAAGCTCAGTTGAATATGACCAACCGTAAGCAAGACATGCTGTTAATGGAAGTAAAACATAAAAAACATACGGAGCTACGCTGCTCATATCATCGGCTATCCAATATTGATAAAGCGTATTGACCGGCAACCACGGGTTTTCCGAAGCGTGAATCATACCGAAGCTTTTTTTAGAATGTAACACGGATACAATTCCGGCAGTAATAGTTATAATGCAATTTATGATTAGGGAAATGTAAAAAAATTTGTTATTAAAAGCTTTTTTCAATTCTGTTTTCAAGGACAACACCATTATTATCTCTCCCTCTCTATTTTCAATGGAATACAGCATATTTTCCTATCAATATCTGTTCCGTTGAGCACAACACTTTCTCCGAGACAAATACAAATATTTTGATTTTCGAGTTCTGTTTTATTAACAATATAACAAAGCTTAAATTTTGCCGTTTCATCTTTCTTTAATGAAAAATAATAATATTCGTTCTCCTCTGAAGACCTGGTAATATCCTCTGTTTGCTCAAGATATGCACAGAAATACGATTCATTTATCGGAAACTTATAGTCATCAGTGAACAGATACATATTTTCAAGTATATGTATATTCTCATCTTCTGCGCCGGTGTAAGTCCTTTTTCTTTCAGACTGCTTTTCAATTGAAAGTTCTATACATAGGAGCTGCAAATTATTATCAATCAATTTTCCGTCAGATGTAAAATATTCGGTCTTTCCGTTGCTGTTGGGAAAATCATCTATTGACAAGCCCGCCTCACTTAAATCATTTATAAAGTATGATTTTTCTACGGTATATTTAAATACCGCTTCCGAGTTTTCATCATCTTTAATATAATAATTATTCGGGTTATCGACTACTTCAATAGTTTGCAATTCCGGATCATTATCTTTAATGGGATTCCCGGTAAGAACACCAAGGCCGAATCTCTTTAATTCATTAAAGTTGCAAGAAGAAAGCAGTAACAGGATAGAACCAAATAATGCAATTATGCAAAGAGGTTTCATAAGTTTTTTCGAATGCATTTTACTTATTCCTCCAATAAAGAGATGCAAAATATATCTTATGACCGTAATCATTTTTATGATTACGGTCTTTGCTTTTATCTGTTAAAATACGGAAAACTGCCTAATGTGTCTGGACTCCAAACTCCCTTAGCACTTGAAATGACTCCGCCATCAACCGCCCAAACAGAGCCTTGCAAAAATGCATAAGGAGTTGCTGTGCCGTAGTGTGAATATCTATTCTCATATACGTATTGGCTTATGCAACCTGTTTGGCCCCTATAAACAAACGCATAGCCATTTTTTGTTTCGTTTTGGCAATTCGATTCAAAATAGGAGTGGCTACCTCCATACACCTTGAACATACAACTTTGTGCGTTACCATCAATGTATCTTAAATATGTTCCTGATGCGTCCTCCTTGCGATATCCTATCTGGCCTTGATCAACCATTGAATTTGGTTGAAAATAGAAAGTGAATACTTGATCGTGATTGTTTTTTGCACTTGCAGGAAGTATAAATATTGACAGCATTGCAGCTAAAGCCAATAAAATAACTAATAATTTTTTTACTTTCATAATATTACTCCTTTTGTTTTATTATTGTTTTTTTTTGAGATATAAACATATCAAAACATTGGAATCACCTTCTTTACCCAAGAGCATTGTAAGACTATATATAAATAATCAACTTATTGATATCAATATCACCTCTTGCTTCTTTTAGTAAATCATGCTTCACATAACGTGAGTCATCGAAATAAATACACCTATTCTATAACTTGAAAATGCCGCTTTTGTCAATAATTTACGACGAATGCAGAACGAGAGAGGATGAACGCAGAAAAATCGGGCTGACGAGTAAAAATGTCAGCCCGATTTCACATACAATATATATCAATTTTTCTTCGGAAATACGATATCCGTTTCAAAGATTTTTGAATTCTCATCATATTTCCAACCGTAAACAGCATCATATTTTTTGAGCGTTTTCCGTATGCTCTTTGTTCCTACACCGTGTGTTTTTTTATTTTGCTTGGTTGTTTTTAATTCGCCGTTTTCTGCTTTTGGCGAAATCGCACAACTGTTTTTAATGACCAATCCATCGTGGATAGACCCCTTTGAAAAGATATAGACCTGAATAAATCTTTCGTCTGCTCGTTCGGTGGCTTCGACAGCGTTATCAAGTAAATTATTCATCAGCGTAGATAAATCCGAATCCGATACATAATCAAGATTTGCCGTTTTTACATCAATGGAAAACTTAATATTTTTCTTTTCACAAAGCGTTACATACTTGCTGATAATTAAATCAAGCATTTTGTTTTTGCTGATGCCAGTACGGTTGAACTTCTCAATATCAGGATATATGCAGTCAACATATCTTCGGACATCTTCTATATCTTCAAAGTTTCTAATCTGCGTTAAATGATTCTTTATATCATGCGAAAAAATACGCATATCTTTATTGGATTGCTCGATAATCTCAAAATACCGCTTATCCTGTTCTTCTCGATCCTGAATTGCCTTCAATTCATAAAGTTCTTTTGTGTTTTTTAATGAATACTCATAAATTATAAATACCAATATATTAGCGAACAGTAACCCGATACACGAAATTATCCATAGAATGCTCATTACTTTCGTAAGCTGCATCTGATAGGCAATATATCTAAAACAAATTAAAACCATTATGCTCGTTAGCGGCATAATAAACAGCAACCAAAAATACTTGTTGTATGACTCGGTATTTTCTTTTTGAGCAAACAGCTTTAGTATAATTATCATCAAACTAAAGTATATCAACTTACTTGTAGGTACTATCACCAAATAAGCGGAAGGACTGCTTTCAAAAGCATTAAATCCCTTATATAAAACGGAACTTATCGCCATTACCAATATTTCAGAAGCAAACATTACAACCGTAAAAATCAATGAATGAAATACTGCTGTTTTAAAAGAAACATTGTAAAGATACAGAAGAAGCAGAGTGTATGTAACAAACATCAAAATTGTATTTATGTATGTGATGTTCAACTGATATATTACGCCTAAAAAAACAGTATTTAAAAGCATTAAAGAAACTCTTTTTGAAGTATCTTTTTTAGCGTCAAACAGTGAATCGGAATAATACCAAAACAGCAAAAATTCAAAAAGATACATAAATATATCTGTTATAATTTTAGTCATTGTCTATATCCTCGCCTATAAAATCTAAAAAACGCCTTTTAAATTCAGGTTGCTTTCTCGTCGCAACGGAAATTTTTATATCCGAATACGGCTGTGCCAATGTAATTTCATTTCTTTGAAATTTTTTTATATAGTTCATATTCACTATATAACTGTTATGGGGAACGGCAAAACAGGAGGCGGTAAGCATGGAACGAAGTTGCTTCATGGTTTCTTTTATATTGTAATTCGTTTCTTTTGCATAAATAGAAACACCTTTAAGCTTTGCTTCGGCATAAATAATATCGGAAATTTTGAGCCTTGCAACCTTACTGTCTTTTATATGCAATGTTATAACACTCTCGTTTATAACCGACATTGCTTTATCAAGCGCAGAAAAAATACGGTTCTGTGTTGCGGGTTTATCAATATATCTTGTAACCTGAATGTCCATTGCATCATCTAAATACTGGTGATACGCCGTGACAACAAGGATAACCGTATTTTTATGCTTTTGTTGAATTTGCTTTGCAACAGCTATGCCGTTTGTATCTCCAAGCTCTATATCGAGAAATAATATGTCGTAAATTTCATCGGACTTTAATAAATCAGTTCCCGTTTGAAATTCGTCAATACTGCATTCTATATGACGCAGCTTGAAATACTCTTCCGCATAGCACTTCACCGACAGTCTGCATTCTGTTAAATCATCACATATTGCGATTCGCATAATATCCCCATAAAATCAAATAAAAAAATCGTATAACCATTACTTTGATTATACGATAGTATAATGCATTTTGCAAGTCATCCGGATTTTAAGAAAGCATCAATTATATCGGAAATTATAATTTTATGTTCATCTGAGCATTTCTTTAACTTCTGTATAATTTCATCATCAATATCTGCATACAACGCTCCGGAAGCTATGTAATCTGTATTCGTTTTCAATTCTGAACAAATATCAAGGAAGAGCAAAAAGCTCGGTGCAGATTTTCCTCTCTCAATATTGGAGAGGTGATTGTTCGAAATATTCAGTCTGTTCGCAAAATCTTTTTGCGTGATTTCAAGTTCTTTTCGCCGTATAAAAATTCGATTTCCCATTTGTTTCAAATTATGTTCCATATCATATTCCTCACTTGTAAATAATGTTAACACCAATATTATATAAATAAAACAATGTTACAGTGAAACAGTTTGAAAATAATTGTAAATTTACTATGAGCACAGAAATAATTTGTAAATATTTTAATTTTCTGCAATTAGTGACTAAATCATATACATTTGTCCGAATTTGTTGATTTATTATTTGTTTTTTGTTATTCATAAAGTGTCGAATAAACACAAAATGTATTAAGGGGGATTTTTTTATGAAAAAATCATTCACAAAAGCAGTGGACAAACTTATCAACAAAGCATTAAAAATGAATATCAACAGTACTACAAGTATCGCGGCGTTTCAACCGAAAGTCCCAAAAGAATTATCAATGCTTAAAAAATCGGTCAATAAATGATCGGAAAATTGGCGTTAAAGACTGCAGAAAGCTTTATAAAAAGACCGAACACTTGTTATGACAAAATCGAAATATATCAGTACGGATTTTTTGTCTTGTATTCGAATATCCTATTCCTTTTGTTGACAATGCTATTGGGAGCAGTGTTCGGTGTCTTTCTGCAAGGCATAATTTTTTACGTTGTCTTTTTCTCAATCAGACAATATGCCGGGGGCTATCATGCTTCGACGGAAACGAGATGCGAAGTAATGTCAACTCTTTCAATCTTGGTTTGCCTTGTTGTGACTAAACTGTCAAAGACGTATGATTTTCAATTTACTCTGCTCGTTGTAAGCGCAGTGTCGGCCTTGTGTATAGCGGTTCTTTGTCCGCTTGACACACCCGAAAAGCCACTATCAGAAAAAGAGTTTAAGTATTTACGCAAAATCTCTTGTTCGATTTTGTCGGCGATATCTATTGTTGTAATTATTTCATATTTTGTGCGGTTGAAATGGTTGCAAATTTTCTTTGCACCCTGTTGCTTAAGCCTTATCTTAGAAAGTCTTTTGCTCACAGCAGGAAAGATAAAGAAATTGATGTTGAATAAATCTGAATAGCATTGCAAGCAGTGCATTTGTTTAATATTATGAAAAATAAAATATGTACAATTCAATATTTAAGATTTTCATTGCATAGACAAAATCCATAACCGGCAATGCCAAATGTAATTACAGCACCGTGTAAGGTAAAAGCAGTAAACGGAAGATATCTTCCGAATCCACTGTGCCACCGTACACGGTGCTTTTTTTGTCACAATTTTATATAAGAAATAACAGTATAAGTCTCTCCTGCGGCTCTAAAAAACCGCAAGAGGGACTTTTTGTTTTGTCGGAACAACAGGTTCAGGTTTTGTTATTACGCTGTGCATTTCTATGTCTGTTGAGGGGGACGGATATATGAAAGAGTGGCTTTGCTACATCGCGGAATACCCGTAATCTCTGCATTTTTAAGGACGAATCAAGCTTTAAAAATAAGGAGATTACAAAAAATGTTTGAAAATCAGGACAAACAAAACAACATTTGCTTTATACGCACAGAAAGCGGTTATGAACAGATAACCTATGCGGAATTATGTAAGCGTAGAAATGCAAATGAAGAATACAAATCTAAAAAATTCTTTCCTTTTCATGGTATGCTTATGGAAGTATCCCCAAAAGATTACACCGATTTCTATAAATCCAAGCGCCGTCAAAAATATATAGACGAGCGGTCGGTAGAAAACGGTGATTTTTCTTATAACAGGCTCACAACTGATGATTTTAACGGCGAGGACATATTGATAGACGACAGCGAAGATATCGCAACACAGGTTGTACATAAAATCATGTTGGACAAGCTAAGTGATTCTATCCTTTTGCTGTCAGATGATGAACAGGAACTCATAAACGCCCTGTTTTTCAGAAATTTATCAGAACGCAAATGGTCAGATGAAACAGGTATTCCGCAAAAAACGATAAATGACCGCAAACATCGTATTATTGCAAAACTCAAAAAATATTTGGAAAATTAAAAAATAAATCCGCTCACCCCCCTTACTTTTCGGCATGGAAAGTGAGGGGGCTTTTCGATTGCCTCTATGTTCTTTGAAAACAAAATAGCACAGCGCATTTTTTACATTTCTTCTGCTGTCGGCGAAACCGGCAAGCCACATGAGCGAACGCATTTTTATGCCTTCAGGACTCAGACGATGCAGGCAATCTGTACGAAGGCGATGACAGGCAGAGGCAATAATGATACTTCCGTTCAGTCCTAAAGTCGAGCGTGATAAAACCGTCGCAACAAAGGAGAGCGGCTCGGAGAGATCCTCGGGGTGGTGAGATTCCAATGAGACCAAAAGCATGGTCGGAAAGTGCGTTCCCGTGTATTCGAGGGTTGGCGTGGTTCAAATATCGGATAAAAAACGATTGATACAAAAGATTTAGGCGGTCGCTTAGCATTTTGCAGATAAGCGACTGCCTTTACTTACGGAGGCAAACATTATGGAACAAATTAAACGAGGCGAAATATATTACGCCAATTTATGCCCAGTTGTAGGTTCAGAACAAGGCGGTGACCGTCCTGTTATTATTCTGCAAAATAATAAGGGGAATAAACATAGCTCTACAACAATAGTAGCGGCAATTACAGGCGAACTTGATAAACCGAATTTACCGACTCATGTCATGTTCAAATCCGATTGTATGAGAAAAGAATCCATGGTTATGCTTGAACAGATAAGAACAATCGATAAATCCCGTCTCGGCAGATTTGTCGGTACAATGGATAGCAAAACAATAAAACGAGTTGATAAAGCGATTTTAATCAGCTTCGGTCTTGATTATCTGGAGGGTTTAAAGAAATGATTATTTCTGAAAAAGCAAAATCAAACAGTGCTTTTTATTACGAAGTTTGTATGCTAAAGATATTATCCGCTATGGGATATTTAAATGAAAAGGATTTAAACGGCATTATTAAAATAGCATCCGAAGATTACGGCGCATCTCTTATTCTTGACAAAACTTTATTATGTCTAAACTGATAATTCTGATAAAAAAGCTGGATATATTTGAACTATCGTAGTATTGTAGTGTTGCATCAAAAAAAGATGGCAACAGCAGGTAAATCCTGCGGAAAGGATAAGCAATGGAGAACACAGTCGTTACAATAGCACCGAGTATAAAACCTAAATTTATATTGCGTGTTGCCGCTTACTGCCGTGTATCAAGTGATTCAAGCGATCAGCTTCATTCCTTTGCCGCACAGGTAAGGTACTATACTAAATTCATAAATGATAGCGAACAGATGAAGCTTGCCGATATATATGCTGACGAAGGTATAACAGGTACGAAAACATCCACGCGTGATGATTTTAATCGACTGATTAAAGACTGCAAAAAAGGAAAAATTGACCGAGTGCTTACAAAATCAGTCAGCCGTTTTGCAAGAAACACAGCTGACTCACTTATGTATGCAAGGTTGCTTAAAGAGTATGGCGTAAGCATACTGTTTGAAAAGGAAAATATTGATACTGCATATATGTCAAGTGAATTGCTTCTTGCTCTATCAAGCGCTCAGGCACAGGAAGAATCCATCTCAATATCTAAAAATATGAGATGGAGCATTGAACGGCGCATAAAAGCAGGCATATTTATTGCAAGTCATACAGCCTATGGATACAAACTTGTCAACGGCGAATATATTATTGATGAAAGCGAAGCTCAAATAGTAAAACTTATTTTCAAAAGTTTCCTCTCAGGTATGGGCAAAAAATCAATTGCTGATATGCTGAATAATATGGATATTCCGAAACGCATTGACGGAGTGCCGTGGCAAATATCGACCGTAGAATATATCCTTACTAACGAAAGGTATATCGGTGATGCGGTCTTTCAGAAAACCTATACTACTGAAACGCTGCCGTTTGTAAATAAAGCAAACAACGGAGAACAAGCTAAATATTATGTAGAAAACACAAATCCGCCTATTATATCAAAGGCGGATTTTGAAATGGTGCAGAAACTTATAAAAGAAAACAGCCATGAGAAGCGGTGCAATAAGACGGTAACATATCCGTTAACACAGAAAATGCGCTGTAAATGCGGTTCAACATACAAACCACTTACCGTAAACGGCAAAAAATATTGGGAGTGTACTAAACACAATTTAGGCAGAAGCAAATGTGATTCGCGCCGAATACCCGAAAAAGATATTTATGAGGCGTTTATTACAATGATAAACAAATTAAGAATTTGCCGTGCGGATATTTTGCCTGCGGCTATCACACAAACCGAACGTCTGCAAATGAAAGCAGGAGGATTAGTTGCAAAAATCAAAGAAATTGATAAGCAAATTGCTGAATTTAACAATAAAAGCCTTGTACTTGCAAGGCTGAATACTAAAGGTATTATACGCCCTGCTGAATATGCCGAACAGAGCGGCAGTATAAACGGATGTGTAAATAATCTGAGAAGCGAACGCAGACAGTTATTAAAAGAACAAGATGAAAACAGTATATTATCAGGACTTCGCACATTAAATGATTTATTATCAGATATAGAAAGTCCTATAACCGAATTTGATGAAAAAATATTTGAAAGTATGGTTGAAGAAATCACATTCCCAACTGATACAAACTTATGCTTTAAGTTAATCGGTAATTTAGTAATTACAGAAACTATTCCCGACCGAAGGAGGTGCAAACGCCAATGAAAAACAGGCGGTTTCCGTACGGATATGAAATGCAAAACGGCTTGATTGTAATATGCTTAAAAGAGGCTGATACGGTTAAACAAATATTCAGTCAATATCTGAACGGGAAAAATTTAAAGAATATTGCTGAAAGGCTTACAGAGAATCAGATTGAATTTTTGCCCGGCGAATACGGTTGGAACAAAAGCCGTATTAAGCGTATGATTGAAGATGAACGATATATCGGTGATGATACCTATCCTGCAATTATTGACAAGGATATTTTCCAAAAAGCAAATTTTGAAAAGAACAGCCGAAGAACAAACATAAGTCCTGTAGTAACAGCAGAAAAGAAATTGCTTACACATAAAGTGATCTGCGCAGACTGCGGAAGAAGACTATTCCACAATACAGACAGCAGACTTAAGAACAGTGAAAAGTGGATTTGTAAAAATGAAGACTGTAAATTCAGTGTGTATATGACTGTTGCCGAACTTGAACATGAAATTACGAAAATACTGAATTTACTAATATCACAGCCAAAACTTGTTGAATATGAAGAAACGAATATTCATACTGAACCATCTCTTGAAATCATCAGAATGGAAAATGAGATTGAACGGCAGTTTGAATCCATTGACTTTGATAAAAATGAAATACAAAATATGATACTGCAATGTGCGGCGAAAAAATATGATGCGTATAAAGGCGTTCGACACATTACAGATAGATTGAAAGCGGACTTCGAGAAATCAAGTCCGCTTTCAGCATTTAATGCGGAATTATTCGATATAACAGTATCCGCTGTTGTAATTGATAAAGATAAAAAAGTAAGTTTAAAACTGAAAAACAATAAAATTATATGGAAGGAGATGCCTCTAAATGATACAAACGCAGCCTGCGCCAAAATTGGTCAGAATCATACCGCCGAAACCTGAATTTTCAGGCGAAAACCGAATTGATATACGTCCCAAGCGCGTTGCCGCCTACTGCCGAGTTTCGACAGATAAAGAACAGCAGGAACATAGCTTTGAGACACAAAAAGAAATGTATACGGAAATGATTATGATGAAACCAAACTGGCAAATGGCAGGTATATACGCTGATGAGGGCATTACGGGTACAATTGCTAAGAAACGCCCCGATTTTATGCGTATGATTGAGGACTGCCGAAAAGGTAAAATAGATTTAATCATTACAAAATCCGTGTCAAGATTTTCTCGAAACAATCTTGACTGCCTGCTTTATGTCCGAGAACTGAAAGAGATGGGAATACCGATTATCTTTGAAAAAGAGGGCATCAACACGCTTCAAGTTTCAAGCGAACTGTTAATTACTTTATTCAGCGGACTGTCTCAAGCCGAAAGTGAATCCATCAGTATGAATGTAAAAATCGGAAAACGGCAGAGCCTAAAAAACGGAAATGTGCCGTTCAGCTATAAATCATTCCTCGGTTATAGCAAAGGTGCAGACGGCAAACCCGAAATTGATGAAGAACAGGCAGTTATAATCCGCAGAATATTTGCCGAATATCTTGCGGGAAAAAGCTTACTTGATATCGCTAAAGGACTAACGGCGGATGAAATTCCGACAGCAAGAGGCAAAACAAATTGGTCATCGGCAAGAGTGCAGTCTATACTGACGAACGAAAAATATAAGGGGGATGCCCTGCTCCAAAAAACATATATCGTTGATTGTATCAGCAAAAAATCGAAAAAGAACAACGGTGAACTGCCTATGTACTATGTAGAAAACAATCATCCTGCCATTATTGAAAGAGCTGTATTTGACAGAGTGCAGGAAGAGATCTCACGCAGAAACAGTAAGAAAAAAGTTAAGCAGGTCGGCACTAAAACAGAACTTGGTAAATATTCAGGCAAGTATGCTTTATCCGAAATCCTATACTGCGGCAACTGCGGAACACCGTATCGTCGATGCACATGGTCTAAAAACGGAAAGAAAAAAATTGTATGGCGGTGCATTAGCCGACTTGATTACGGTAAAAAATACTGTAAAGATTCACCTTCAATTGAAGAATCAATATTGCACAATGCAATTGCAGAAGCAATTACACAAAAAGCACATATGGAAAATACTGATGTTGACCGCATCTGCAGGCATATAGAAATATATCAAAACAGTCAGGATACAAGCAGTATTCTCGCAAAACAGGAGCGTTTAAAGACGATTCAGGAGCGTATCAACAAGCTTACTGATATGGATAGCGAAGCGGCTCAGAACGGAGATTTTGACGCACAGTTCGAAAGTTTATATGCCGAAATGTACGCTATCAAAGATGAACTTGAAAAAATAGAAAAAAGCAAATCTAAAATCGAAACCGCTGCCGATTGCACAGAAGAAATGACCGAGGTTATGAAAGGCCTTAAAAATCACCCTGTGGAATACAACGACCTTGTCGTTCGACAGTTGATAGAATGCATAAAGGTTATATCCAAAGATATATTACACATTTATTTCAAGGATGGCATAAAGATAGAGGCGCATATATGAGAAATCTTGTTATCTAATAATTATGATAAAATATTGCTCGTTAAATTCATTATATGTGTTTATAACAGTTAGTTGAATCATTATTAAAAATTCAAATTAAGTGTAAAATCAAATCCGTTTCGTGGATGCTTGTCCTCCAATATATGACGAATTTTAGATGTGCTGATATGTGTATAAATTTGTGTTGTTACAATGGAGCTATGCCCTAAAAGTTGCTGAATATATCTTAGGTCAACATCCTCTTCTAGCAAGGCGGTTGCGAAAGTATGACGGAACATATGTGGTGTGATGTGCTTCGGTACACCAGCCGCTTTTGCATAAGTGTTTACCATATTTCTTATAGACTGTTCAGAAAGCCGATTACCCAAGCGATTTTTGAAAATAAATTCAGAGTCAGGATTATATGTATCTATATATTTTTCAATCATGCTTGTAATTTGATTATTAGCTATACAGATGATGCGCTCCTTTGCACCCTTACCGACAATGCGGATTGTTCTGTTCTTTAAATCCAAATTTTCACATTTTAAATTACTAATTTCAGATACGCGCATTCCTGTGGAAAAGAGCAGTTCGAGCAAGACCGAATTTCTCAAAGATTCTTCTTTTTTTAACGATGTTTTCGAATTTTCAATGGTTTCATATGAGTATTCCAATATATTTTTCACATAGTTAAGCGGAATAGTCTTTGGAAGCAATATTGGCATCTTATGTTTAATTCTTATTTTGTGAAAGTGATTATCTTTAATGATATTTTCCGTTTCCATATATTTATAAAATGACTTGATGCACGCAATTTTTCGATTTGCACTTTTTGGTTTGTATTGCTTATATAGCAGGTCGATATATGTACTTATATCTTCCTTGCAAATTGGATTGCGTAAATTCATATATGTACAATATTGCTTGAAATCAGTTTTATATGCTTTGATCGACAGTGGACTGAGTCCTTTTGTGTCCTTACAAACAAGCAAGTATTTTTTAACTTCATAATTTAAATTATCCATAACATATCCTCCTTAATTTTACTAACTTATTATGACGAAGGAAAAGACGCTTGTCGATATGTCAAGAGTAAAATTTCAATAAAATTCGTCAATTTTGCCGTTTTTATCGTCATTTTTGTGATTTACATTGATGAATTAAGAAAAATGTGGTATAAAACAAGTGGTAATTTATCGAAATAAATGCAGGATAACTGTTTGTTATATTATTGGGAGATTAAAAATGTTTTTCAAATTTCAACTTGATACAAGTTATCTCATTAATGAATATCTAAATGATAATAAAATTTGTATTTTGACTGGCAATAGAGGAGTTGGAAAGAAATACATTATTAATAATATGGAGTGCGACTACAATAAGTATCCAATAATTGAAAATGCATATACAATTAATGAATTTTTTTCGCAATTGATAATATTTAATGATAACTTAAATATTACTGATATAAGTATAGGTGTCGGACAAAATTTACAACTTGGTTTTTCTCTCACACAAATGATGAATAAGTTTAGTAGCTTTTTAAAATCTGATTTTAAAAAAGCAGAAGATAGAGTTATTAAAGAACTCAAAAATCTTTCAAAGAAAAACAAATTATTACTTTCAATACAATTATATAAAAACACATCCAAAAATTTGATTGAATTTATATGTAATGATTTAACGAAGATTAATGCAAAAATTATTCTTATTATAGATTCTGAAGATATAAGTTATTTAAAGTTAAAAAGCAATTTAGGCAAACATAATGAGATTATTGTTAATTATAAAGAAGAAGATATATATAATGAATTTGAAAAAATAATATCAAGAGAAAATATTGATAAAATAATAGCTTTAACAGATGGTGACATAAAATCTATTATTGAAATTTATAATTATCTTAATAAAAACTCAACGAATATCCTTGATTACATAAAAGAAAGTCTAAAAAATGTAAAAGAAGAAAAATATGACGCTTATCTTTTGTTAGAATTTTTATCATATTTTAAGAAGAATTTTACTCAAAGTGAAATTAAATTCATATATCAAAAACTGTATGATGAATTTAAAGTGAGTTCTCATCTAAATCATATTTTAAAATATATTTTAGATAAAAATATTTTAAAAGAAAATAATAACGCTTATATTTTTGCTTTAACTGTTTTTAAACAAATTTTAAAAAGCGACTCAAAAAACAATAGATTGTTTTATCAAACTATTGGAAAATGCATAAAAAAGGTTCATCCATTGGATTTGTATGGTCAGTTATATTATTATTCTTTAGCTAATGATGAATATACAAATACAATAAAATTTTTATTAACTATTAGATTAGTTCGAGCACACAATAATAAAAAAGAAATAAATGAGTTAATAAATACTATTTCCAATAAAGAAACAAAAAATATTGCAAAAAAACTGATAGAAGCATATGAGGCTTTTTATTCTTCCAAATTTGATAATGCAATAATATTATTACAGCAAATAAATGTATCTGAGGAGTCAATTTTTACAAACGAAGCGGATTATTTACTAGCTATATGTTATTGGAAAAAATCAAATGAATTTAAATCAAAAGCAAATCAAATTTTAGAAGCAATCATTGAGGATTCAAATGCTTTTGAAGAAACTGTTTTATTATCTAAAATGACATTGCTTTCAATTTATTCAAATGATGCTCAATATCATGACAAAAACATTTTATCGTTATATAAAGAGTTAAAAAATCAAATTAGAGATAAAATGGAAACCGACAACGATTATGTAATTTTACTAAATATTTTAAGAAGGAAATCAAACTGTGTTTTTTCATCAAAGCAATGCCTTGATGAATTAGAAAAAAGTCTGAGCTATTTCTCACAATATCAATTCATATTTCCTGAAGAATTTGCAATGTCATTGTGCAATTATAGTGCGATTTTACTTAATTTGGGAAACTTTGAAAAATGCTATAATTTATACGAAAGCCTAAATTGGTCTGATTTTTATGGTGCTTATAAAGTTTATAACTTTAACAATTATATTCTTTCTAAATATTTTGGATGTAAGGATTTTTACGAGGATATAATCGATTTTGAAAAAATACTAGAAACCAGTGATTTAAGTGTTGACACAAAAATACTGACCTATATTAATTTGGCTGGTTTGATGGTATATAATGGGGAATTAAGTGAAGCAAAGCGAATTTATGATAGAGCGGAAAAACTTAATAACAATTATGATGACTATTTCATATATTTTATCAACACTAATTTATGTGTAATTTCACTTTTAGAAAACAATTTTATTAACGCTACCGAATATTTAAACAAATGCAATTTTATTCCAGAATTATTTTCTGCGTATGAAAAACAATATTTACGAACAAGAAATGAAACACTTTATACGCTTGTAAAAAGTAATGCAAAAGATTTTTCATTAAATGAAATATCTCAACAATTAGAAAAATCTTTTGAAAAATATATAACAAATGATGTTAATTTCTTTTCTAAACCAATATTATTTTCAGATATACAATTTTGGACAGAAAACTAACATAAGTACAAAATTGATTTAAATATATCTGAATCGGAATAATTGTTTAAATGGAATGCAAAATTAACACTACTATGATGAATAAAATGCGGATTTGTTGATACATCTGTAATAAAAAAAGAACCATCTTTGGTAATCCTACCATCAATACGACATAACCCATTTAATTCAAGCAGCTCTGCAACATATCGGGCTGTTTCTTCCAAAGCGTTATTATATGTACACATTTCCATTGGCATTTGGTTGAAGTTATAATTATCATCAAATATTTTTTTATAATCTAAAATATTTGCTCCCATATATTTGCTTCTTTTGTTTAAGGATAATACTACTGGTTCAAAAATCAGTATATCATCATTTCGTTTTAGTATTGGAATTTCAAATTCATAACCATCAATAAAGGTTTGAATAAGTAATGGTTGTTTTAATTTAATAATGAGTTCATTTATGTATTCATTAGGAATATTATCCGAATAGAATATATTTTTATCTGTAATTCCAATACTTGCTGATTCATATAGTGGTTTGATAAGATATTTCCCTTTAGGTAAGTCAATATCATTAGTATCATGACATAAGAAGCTGAGAGGAACATTAATATTATTTGCTTTTAGGATACAATTTATAGCGAATTTATCTCTACATAAAGAAACTCTATAAGCATCAGAACCAGTACAAGTCAATTGTAATAAATTACAAAAAGCTGGAATTAACGATTTTCTTCCTGCCCCTATTCCATTTTGAGCAGAATTATAAACAACTATATTTTTATTTTTGAGTTTATGATAATTTTGTATAATACTAGTCATGAAATTGATTTCTGAAGTAAATATGTCAAAAGGCAAATGTTGAGAATATGCCATCTCGGATAATTGTTCAAACTCATCCTCACTTAAAAATTCAGTTTCAATAGATGAATTCGAATAATTATTGATGATTTTTGTTGTATCTTTCTTGTTACATACTATAATAAACTCATCAATTTGTTTTTCATATTTTGATAATAACTCTTTTAATTCCGTTACTTTGTATCTCATGATTTTTTCCTTCCAATGCAGGATAACAAACAGTTATCCTGCATTGGAGATTAGCAATTATATAATTATTGAGAATCATTTTTAATCATAAATAAATATTATAGGAGAGAACATGGAAGATAAAAATAAGGACGTAGTATTTAAAACGGTACAAGCATATATTACAGATACTCCTGTTGTTTTAGCAGGAACAGGCATCTCAATTCCTGCTGGGATACCTGGTATGAATGAATTGTCAAAATATTTACAAACCAATTTGAAAGATAAATATGCAAATAATCCTAATTGGCGCAAAATATCTGACAGACTGAATAAAGGCATTGATTTGGAGTCCGCTTTAACCGGAATTGATGTCAAGGGAGACATATTGACTGATATAGTTAAATTGACTTGGAAACTCGTAACTGAATATGATTTGAATTTTTTCAATAAAAAAGTTTTATTAAGAGAACGGCAACCATTGTGCGAGTTACTGACAAAGCTGATGTCAACTTGTTATAACAATGTGAATATAATCACGACAAATTATGATAGATATATTGAATATTGCTGTGATATTTGTGGAGTTAAAATTGACAATAGATTTGATGGATTATATCTAAAAACTCTCAATAACGATGAATTAAAAAAGAAAGATGTGGTGAATCTTCTAAAGGTTCATGGCTCTTTAGATACTTTTCACAGTATTGAAACTAAAGAAAATATTTGCATTCCATTGCAATATAAAATACCAAATGGATTTATTCCGGAAATCGTAACACCGGGCTCTAACAAATATCAAACTATATTAACTACTGATACATATGTAAATATTTTCACTAAATCAAATGAGATTATTAATAACGCCAAATGCTATTTGTGTATAGGCTATGGATTTAACGATAGCCAAATTCAGCAGAATATTTTAAGAAATATTGCTATGGGAAAGCCTATAGTAGTTGTAACTAAAAAACTAAGTGATGCGGCATTATCGTTGATTAATAATAAAGCTCAGCGATATATCGTACTTATAGAGGCACCGCAAAATAAAACTCGTGTAATCATCGATAAACAAGAGTATGAAATTGACGGAGAATATTGGAAACTGGAAAATTTTTTGGAAATAATATAGGAGGAAAATATGAGTTTATTTGAATTTAAAAATGACTTTTTAATAGGTAATGTTATCGCAGTTGATACGGCAAGCATTGTTGTAAAGGTTGAAAATGATGATGTCTTATCAGAAATACAGGTAAATAATCTTGTCGTTATAAAAGCCTCTAAGCAAAGGCAAACTTTGATTGGAATGGTTAATAAAATTATCAGAAAATTTGGCGAAATGGTTGTTGACAGTGATGAGATTGAGAAGGATGATATTGTTAAAATAACATTAATCGGAACTCTTTTAGACAAATTTGGAACAAAAGAAAATGTTTTTAAAAGAACGTTAGAATCAGTTCCTGAGATAACTGCTCAATGTTATGTAATGAGCAATGAAGATTTAAGTAATTTTATGAGCGTTTTATCTGTAAATGCAGAGGGCAAGGATAATTCGTTAAAAATCGGAAACTATACCTTGAATAAGGAAGCTATAGCATATTTAGATGGAAATAAACTGTTTCAAAAACACGCTGTAATAGTTGGAAGTACAGGGTCCGGTACGTCCTGTACAGTCGCTACACTTATAGAAGAAATTGCAAAATTACAGTCCTCAAATGCAGTTGTGTTTGATATACATGGAGAATATGAACCTATAATAGGCGAAAATATAAAGCATTATAAAATTGCAGGTCCATCAGATAATGTAGAAGATGAATTTATATATCTTCCTTATTGGCTGTTAACATATGAAGAAATGACTTCTATGATGATAGACCGTTCAGATAATAATGCACCTAACCAAGCAATGATTTTTAGCAGAACTGTTTTAGAATGCAAAAGAGAATTTCTAAATAATATTCAAAAAACTGATATTGCTGAAGATATTACTATTGACAGTCCAATACCATATGATATTAATGCTCTGTTAAGAGAACTAAATCATATCAATGAGGAAATGGTACCTGGGGCAAATAATAAACCTAAAAAAGGTGACTTCAACGGAACTCTTTCGAGATTCATACAAAGGCTTGAAAACAAAGTTATGGATAAGCGTTTAAATTTCTTGTTTTCCAGTGATGAGTCTCTTCTGAATTATGATTATATGTTCGAATTGTGCTCAAAGCTTATGCTGCCGGCATCAAATAGCGGAGGAGTAAAAATAATAGATTTTTCGGAAGTTCCTTCTGATGTGTTACCGTTAGTTGTATCGTTGGTAGCAAGATTAATCTTTAGTGTTCAACAATGGACAGATAGAGAAAAAATCAATCCCATTGCAATTTTTTGCGATGAAGCACATCTTTATATTCCTCAAAATACAAAGCAAGGTATGGAAACACAGAGCTCAACTAATTTTGAAAGAATTGCTAAGGAAGGCAGAAAATATGGTATAGGTTTAGTAGTAATAACTCAAAGACCATCAGAAGTTGATAGAACAGTACTGAGTCAGAGCAGTAATTTTATTGCGATGCGATTAACCAATGCGGATGATCAAAATGTTATTAAAAAATTATTACCAGACAGTCTTGGAAATTTTGGCGAACTTTTACCAATTTTAGATGTGGGTGAAGCTCTGGTAGTGGGTGATGCGAGTTTATTGCCAAGTAGAATTAATATCAATAGACCTAATCCGGAACCAAATAGCGCGACTATAGGATTTTGGTCAGAATGGTCAAAAGAAAACACCGATAACTCTTTGGACGTTGCAATAGAATCATTAAGAAGACAAACAAAGATATAATAAATATAATCAACCCTCATATCTAAACCGTTAGTTTTCGATAGAGGGTTGATTTTATTCTATAAACTCAATATTTATATGACATTCATTAGCTTTTTCTATTTACATTCTTATGGCGAAATCAAAACATTCTAAGTCTCAAAAGTAAATCATCAAATCTAATCTTCTGTGTTGGAAACGTTTTTCTCATAATTTGCCTCAATAAAAAAATGATTTAAGGATAGTACAATTATGTGAAGGTGGTAAAACAGGTAGAAAGAGAATCAAAAATAAATTATAGGGGAGATTTGAAATGGCACGAAAAGGTAGAGATTTTGAATTAGCGTATGAATGGCTATATGAGTTAGACGAAAAATATACAGTGACATGTCCTGCGTATGTTTTTGATAAAGCAGCGAATGAAAACAGAGAAGTTGATGTGTTGGTTGAATATTTGGATTCTAAAGGATTCAATAGAAAAATTGCAATTGAATGCAGAAACAGAAGCCATATTGTAATTTTTATAAGACGGGACGGATGAACAGTGAAGAGGTGAGAATTCACTGTTTAGAACGCTTAGAAAAGTTGAGTAAACTTCGTATGTTAAACTACACTTCAAATTGGCGAATGCGTTTTGATGGAATAAAACCCTCTAAACATTACAAATTTAACATTACAGAAATGAATATGGATATAGTAAGAGATTTAAATCAAATGAACCCGTCTAATCAAATTGATGCTAATCGCGAAAAGGCATGTAATGCAATACCAAAGTGTACAAGCCTTAAAGAGTATTTGTCAATTACCAATGGACACGATTTTGTAAACTTGTTTTGCAAAATTTCGACTAATACCAACGGGCAAATTTCAATAGATTCCATAGAGACAACACTAAGGGGAAGTTTTAGTGTTGATGATTTCAAAAACACAAAATTGTTTAATGACTTGCTTACATATCAAGTAATAAATGGTATAACAATTGTCAATTGAGAGTTACACTTAGAAATATAACTTGTTTTGATTGTCGTTGGAGTCGATTAGATTTAGTTCTTACTTTACACAAAAAATTATTTTAAGTATTGAAAACTGTTTTTCATTAGTTCAAATCCTAATAACAAGTTGGCTAAAGCATCTATTTTATATCATCTTTACAAAATAAAAACCTATCACAATCGTGGTAGGTTTTTGTTTTGTGTTTTTATTCCTTCATTATTTTGTTTTAAGCATTAACTTTTTTATTAGGATATAATGAAATCAAAGCAGATAGATAAATAAAAATCTATCTGTTTTTTTACGCTCAAGATTCAGAAAATGAAAAAAACGGTGAGGTATGAAACTGAGCTTAAGTAAATAAGCAAAATTTTCCGCCGATTGTTCCGGACTCGTTCGCACTTTTAGGCTTTGCAGAAATCGCTAAAAATGACGATATGGGATTGCTGTGGATATTAGAGAGTATCGGAAGCAAAAGCCGTATTTTTCTAATTGCGGAGAGATTTCTAAAAAGATACAATAATTGGGTTACGCTATCTCGTCGCACAGTCACGTGAATAGCACCGAGCTTTATGCGGAGTGTTTTTTCATATAACCGCTTATATATTTTGACACCCTATTTTATTCAGCGGTATGGAAACCGAATTTTTGGGCAAATCAGGTTTGATTTGCCCATTTTATATATTTCTTCCATTAACTGTATTTTTATGCTAAAATATCCGTATAGTTGTAATATTTTCAGCTCGCAATATTAGAGTATAAATCGAGGTGTGTTTATGAGAAGAGATAAAACGACAACATATGTATTTTCGTCATTTGTTGTGGCAGGTGCACTGTTTTTTATTATCGGCTGCGTTATAGGTTTCAGGTCGCTTAACCGCAAGAATATGACTGCTGCCGAGGCGGAAATTATCAGGATAACGACCGAGAGAGGCACCGATGATGAGACAAACCATCGAGTCTATGTCGCATTTGATGTTGACGGTGAAGAGCATATTACCGAAATAGGCACTTATATGAGCTCGTATCGTGTCGGAAAGATAATTAAGATTTACTATGACAACGATAACCCCGACAGAGTTGCTGTCGGCGACGATTACGGAATATCAATATTTATATGTGCTTTCGGCTTTATATTTATCGCGGTAGGCGGCTTAAGCCTTATAAAAGAACACCGTGCTTATAAGCGTTATCTTAAAAATTTAAGGACGGTTTACGCGACGTACACCGAAGTAAGCGTAAATGAAAATTATTCTGTCAACGGTCACAATCCGTACGTTGTGCTCTGTGAATGGACCGATCCCGTAGACGGAAAGGGTTATGTTTTTGTAAGCCCTAATCTCTGGTTTGACCCTACGGATTTAATTGCTCGCAGAAATATTACATCATTTCCCGTGCAGATAGATTCGGAGGACCCGTCCTATTATTATGTCGATATAAGCTGTCTGCAAAATCGCACCGACGAATAATGCGGCAGACGCAATAAATTCAATTTCAGTATAGAAAGAAGTATAGCCTATGGATATTATGGAATTATTAAAGACCAGGCGTACATACCGCAGATTCAAGCAGGACCCCGTGCCCGACAGCGTGGTAGAGGATATTTTGACTGCTGCGCGCTACGCTTCAAGTGCGGCGAATAAACAGCCTCTGAGTTTCGTCGTGGTAAAATCTCCAGAAATGGTTAAAAAGACCTTTTCGTATACAAGATGGGCGGGCTATTTGCCGCCTGAGGTGGGACAGCCAAAAGAAGGAGAAGAGCCGACGCTGTTTATAGGAGTGGTTGAAAACCTCGATATAAATAAAAACTGCGATACGGATGCGGGACTTGCCATTTCCAATATGACGCTTGCGGCGTGGGATAAGGGCGTCGGAAGTTGTGTTATAGGCGCCTGTAACAAGGTAAAGCTGTCTGAGCTTTTCGGACTCACGGAAAATCAAACGCTCCATACTGTGGTCGCATTCGGTTATCCTACACATAAAAGCAAAATAAAAGACATAAATGACGAAGACGTGAAGTATTTCATCGACGGTAACGGCGATTACGTTGTCCCGAAACGAAAAACCGAAGATGTAACAAAATATTTGTGATTTAGGTCGCATATACGGCTTGATACGCAGTATATACAAAACGGGAGGGGAAAATTTTTCACCTCCCGTTTTTTGCTTTCAGCAATTGCCCTTGTTTTTTATACCGCGCATAATATGCGTAAATATCGGCGAGACTGCACTCTCGTAAGTCTTTCCGCCGAGAAGAAGCTCCGTAACTTTGATTTCTCCGAGTCTTTCCTTGGGGATAGTATAGGGATTTTCGGAGAGAATTGCCATATCGGCGATTTTTCCCGTTTCCAGAGAACCGCGGTCCTTTTCGTCAAATGTGGCGAGGTACCCGTTGTAGGTGCACATTCGCAGGGCATCTTTTACGGACAACGCTTCTTCGGCGCAGGAGTGGTTGCAGGCTTTGTACATCCAGTTAATGGGGTCGGGCGTTGTGCAGGGCGCGTCCGAGCCCGCCGAAAGCCTTATACCGTTTTCGGAGAAAGTCTTAATCGGATTTAGTCTTTTTGAGCGCGCGCCGAGTATCTCTTTGAGATATTCATCCGGCTCTTGTCGCCAGTCGATGAATGCGGTTTGCACCGATAATGAGATGTTGTATTTTTTGCATATTTCAATGCCCTCTTCGGTGGGCAAACACGCGTGAATTATTGTGTGACGATGATCTTCTCTCGGATAATCGTCAAGGGCTGCTTTCAAGGCTCTTGTCGCCTGATTAAAAGCCCTGTCACCTATTGCGTGCATCTCTATCTGTAAGCCCGCGCGGTTTGCTTTTTTACAAAATTCCGTCACCTTTTCATCGGAATAATATAAAACGCCGCAGTCGTTACTGTTTTCATACGGTGTGAGAAGTGATGCGTCTTTTGAGCCGAAGCAACCGTCGAGAGCTGTTTCAAAGCATCCGCCGATTCTTGTAAGGCCGCGTTTGATTACCTTTTCGGTATCCATGGTTTGGAAAAATACACGATATTGCATACCGTTTTTCAATCCCGCACCGAAATAGCGTTCCATATCGACGTCCAAATCGTGAGAAAATCCGACGCCGCTGACGCTGTGTATCATTCCTATGCCGACAGAGGCCATATAGTCGGCTGCCTTTTGCATATTCTTTATAAGGTGCAACGGTGAAACAGAATTGGTAACATAATCCGAAACGGCAAAAAACGCTTCTTGATTCATTTCGCCTGTATCCTCGTGAAAGCCGCGAAAATCTTTTATTTTATCACGGATTTTATTTAAAAGAGCGGTGTTTATAACGCAGGCGTGACCGTCGTATTTAACTATAAACACAGGCTTGTCGGGGCAGACGCGGTCAAGCTCTGTGCGCCTGACAAGATGACCGTCGGACACCGAATACGGAGAGGCTCCGAAGCCTGTAATTATTTTTTCCTTACTTTTTCGGACGTGAGACTGCAGCATTTCAAGTATTTCCGAGTTGCTTTTTGCCTCCATAACGTTAAGACCGGCATAAAAAGTGGCAAAGCTCGCAAAATGTATATGAGTATCGGCAAATGACGGTACCAACGCCTTTTCACGAAGCTCTATCGTCTTTGCGTCTTTAAAAGCCTCCGGCAGACTGTCACCGACGTAAACTATCCTGCCGCAATTTTCGACAAGATATTCGGCGACGGTATCGTTTTTATCTACCGTAAGTATGTTTCCGTGATAAACTTTCATATTTTTCACTCCTAAATAAAAAAGAAGCGAGCTGTACAACTCGCTTCTTTGCTTTACATTATTATATTATCGCAAACCGTATTTGTCAACAATTATTCTGTTTTGCACACAATACCGCTTTGGTGTTTATCACTTTTCGGGGAATTGTTCATTGCCGATTTCGTGTTTGTGTGATATTATTAACTTGATGATGTATCCGATTTGTCGCAGAGAAAACCGGGTGCAATTTATAAGTGTATTATGGGAGTTGGAACAAATGTTAAAGCAAAAAGAAATGCCGGCTGTCGGCGAAAAAATAGCCGTTATCAAGACCGACAAGGGCGATATTAAGGTGCGACTTTTCCCGGAGGAAGCACCCAAAGCGGTTGAAAACTTTGTTACGCACGCTGAAAACGGGTACTATGACGGCCTTATATTCCACAGAGTAATTAAGGATTTTATGATTCAGGGCGGTGACCCCAAGGGTACCGGAACGGGCGGCGAGAGCATTTGGGGCAAGCCGTTTGCCGATGAATTTTCAAGCGAGCTGCACAATTTCAGAGGCGCGCTTTCCATGGCTAATGCAGGCCCCAATACAAACGGCAGTCAGTTCTTTATAGTTCAGGCGGATTCAGTTTCCGACGATCTTGTCGATCAGCTTGAAACCGCTTCGGAAAAGCTTTTCCCTCTCGAGGCTGTGCGCGAATACGAGAACAACGGCGGTACTCCGTGGCTCGATTATCATCACACGGTATTCGGCCAGGTCTTTGAGGGAATGGATGTCGTTGACGATATAGCAAATGTTAAGGTGGATTTCTTCCAAAACAAGCCGTTAGAGGATGTAAAAATACAGACAATAGAAATAGTCGAGAATTAAGGGCGCAAAACGCCCTTTTTTCGTAATATGCAAAGAGGAGTTTTTATGTTATTTAAAAATATCGGTATTGTTGATGAAAACTTTGATTATGTAAAATCAATGTTCGTGGAGACAAAGGACGACAGAATTGTTTATGTGAGCAGCGTCCGCCCCGAAAATTATGAGGGCGAAGAATACGACGGTACCGGCAAGGTGCTGATGCCCGGCTTTGTAAACGCACATTCGCATTCGCCGATGACGCTTTTGCGCGGCTATGCCGAAAACCTGCCGCTTCAGCGTTGGCTGAATGAAAAGGTTTTTCCGTTTGAGGACAGAATAAAGGGCGAGGACGCATATTATTCGTCAATGCTTGCGATAGCCGAAATGCTCCGATACGGAACCGTATCTTTTTCCGATATGTATTTCTTTTCCGAAAATGTCGCGAAAGCCGTAACGGACAGCGGTATTAAATGTAATTTCAGCCGCGCAATAACGAGCTTTGAGGATACCGATATTGAAAATCTGCAAAGCTTCCGCGAAAGTGAAGATATAGTAAAGCGGTTTCACAATGCCGCAGACGGCAGACTTAAAATAGATATGAGCCTGCACGCCGAATATACAAACAGAAGAACAATAATTGAGCAGTTCGCCGAAAAGGTCCGCGAGAGAGGGCTTAGGGCGCACATACACCTGTCTGAAACGAAGAAAGAACACGAAGAATGTAAGGCGAAGTACTCGTTAACTCCGACGCAGCTCTTTTATAAATGCGGAGTTTTTGACGTGCCGACAACTGCGGCTCATTGTGTTTGGGTTGAGGACGGAGATATTGAGATTTTACGCGAAAAGGGCGTGACGGCAGCCACGTGCCCGGCGAGTAACCTGAAGCTCGGCAGCGGTATATGCGATGTATACAAGCTCTTAAAAAGCGGCGTCAATGTGGCAATAGGTACAGACAGCGTCGCCTCAAACAACAATCTTAATATGATAAAGGAAATGTTCCTTTGCGCGCTTTTGCCGAAAGGTCTTCATAACGACGCTTCGGTGGTTTCCGAACGCGATATTTTAAAAATGGCTACCGTAAACGGTTACAAGGCACAGGGCAGAGAGGACAGCGGTGCAATAAAAGCGGGATACAAAGCTGACATTTGCGTTTTAAACATCGAGAGTGAGCATATGTATCCGCAAACCGATATGATAAATAACCTTGTGTATGCCGCAGACGGTGCCGATGTTGTGCTGACTATGGCGGACGGTAAAGTGCTTTATAAGGACGGAGAATTCACAACGATTGATATCGAAAAGGTCAAAAGCACCGTGAATGCCGCAGCGAGCAGAATTATAAGCGAGGTAAAGAAAAATGGCTGACATAATAGAGCGAAACGCAGATTATATAAGGTCGAAAATAACCGAAATACCGAAAACAGCCATAGTTTTGGGCTCGGGGCTCGGCGATATGGGCGAAAAAATCGAAAATCCCGTGTATATAGATTACGGCGAGCTTGAAGGCTTTGCCGTATCGACCGCTCCCGGTCACAAGGGCAGATTTATCGTAGGCAGGCTTTCGGGGAAACCCGTTATTTGTATGCAGGGCAGGCTTCACTGCTATGAGGGTTGGGAGCTTGATAAAGTCGTATTGCCTATAAGAGTTATGCGTGCCCTCGGAGCGGAAAATCTGATACTTACCAATGCCGCCGGCGGAGTTAATCTCGACTTTAAACCCGGGGATATTATGCTTATAACCGACCATATCAATTTTATGGGCAGAAATCCGCTCGTGGGAAAAAATGATGACAGCGTAGGCACACGTTTCCCGGATATGTCGTTTGCATATAATCCGTCACTTCGTGAAATTGCCGAAGCGTGCGCCGCAAAAACGGGTACCGACCTTAAAAAGGGCGTATATCTCGGCTGCCTCGGGCCGTCGTATGAAACACCGGCGGAAATTCGTGCATTTCGTATACTCGGAGCGGACGCAGTCGGTACGTCCACCGT